>OMGQ01000580.1_pt1 | contig 33783 bp, 34 predicted proteins | sample 1646071 | NCBI WGS metagenome assembly OMGQ01 (sample SAMN05578585, study PRJEB25193) | human gut metagenome | biome: Human Microbiome; feature: human-associated habitat; material: feces | host: Homo sapiens | place: USA:Birmingham
CAAATCATACATTTTTAAACCGCTATAAAATGACAATTTAAAACCGCCCTTGACAAAATACCTATATCGCAATAAATTGGCGAAATAAACAAACAGCTCATGCCAAAGTCCAGGCACAAGCTGCTTAGTAAAATTATTTTATTTTCTCATCAGTACTTCTTGACGAAGAGCCATTATAATAAATAAAAAAGGAAATTGTACATTAACTTACAATTTCCTTTTTTATTACAGTACCTCTCTATCCCATGCATCCAAGTTATATGTCCTAATGACATTATTCAAACTGGAAGCATATTTCGGATCAGTTGCGTAACCATCATCGTGAAGATATTGAGTTACAACTGCATAGTCCTTTTTCCATAGAAGATTCCTATAACGACTATTTGTAGCTAGGAAGCGACCATGATCGACTACACTCTCGTAATTGCTAGGATACTTTCGAAAAGCATCATTAATATAATAGTAACCACCAGCTCCATACTCTGCTGTCCGCATCGTAATAGATTGACCATTATAACTACCTTTAATTCCAAATAAATTATGGCCTTGCGTAGCCAATGCTGATTGTCCCCATGCACTTTCCAAAATTGCTTGAGCCGCAGTAACAGATGGTAATACACCATATTGACGCCATCCGTCTAGAGCAGCATCATGTATACTCAAAAGGAAGGTTGCATTTTTATTCACACCAGAAATAATCCCTGTGCTATCAGCATGCAGACTTATTCCACCTACCGTAATATTCTTATTTGTTACCTTTAAATAGGTTACAGGATCAAAATAATAGTAGTTTCCTGCCCACTTTTGTAAACCTGAAAGGATACGACCGTCATTGCCAAATAAGTACCAATCGCCCCATTGTGATTGAAGATAATCATTGTCTACCCGGAGATATGTAGTGGGGTCAAAGTAATAATAAGTACCTGCCCATTTTTGAACACCAGACTGAATCTTTCCGTCATTGCCAAATAAGTACCAATCGCCCCATTGTGATTGACGATAATCATTGTCTACCCGGAGATATGTAATAGGATCAAAGTAGTAATAAGTACCTGCCCACTTCTGAACTTTAGTTTGAATCGTACCATCATTACCAAACAGGTACCAGTCACCCCATTGTGACTTAACATAATTATTATCTACTCGAAGATAGGTATTTGAGTCAAAATCGTAGTATGTATTAGCCCACTTTTGAACTCCACTTAAAACAACACCATTTTCTGTTAAATACCAATTATTACCATTCCCTGTACCATTGGCTGTAATTGTGGGTAAATAAGAATAAGCACGACCAGTATTTGTTACACCATTATTATAATAAGTCCAACCCTGTTCTTCTTTTACCCAACCATTTTTTACGTTAGATGTTGCTTGTGGGATTACTGCAACTAAACTAGTATCAAGTGAATTTTTGTTTTGACTTTGCTCAACTTGACTCGTTACTAAAGTGTTATTTACCGATTGATCATTTTGACTAAGTGTAGTTTGTTGACTTGAATTATTATCCCCAATAATCTCATTTGCTGACTGATTATTATTTGAAAGAGTAACGCTACTTTCATTAGCGTTACTACTTACTGTGTCAGCACTTGTTTGAGCACTAACTTCATCGCTTGAAGCAGTAGTACTTGATGCGTCATCTGCATTGGCTACTCCCGTTAAGCCAAGTGTTACTGCTACTGTAGCAAGTGCCATAACACACCATTTCTTACCGCTTTTATATAGTTTGAAGTGTTTGCTTGTTTCCATATAATAGAGAAATCCTTTCCGTACATTGTTTTTATTAGTTAAAATTTAATTATAAATTGATACATAAACTAGTATACAACAATATTTTATATAAAATTAATCTCTTACATAATGTAAAGAACTTGATAAATTCAAACTATCTTTGTAACATTTTCGTAATACGAATAAGCTAAAATCGTATAGTAAAGTAAATAATAATACTCAATATAGGAGTCTTACCCAATATGAATAATCCAGTAATTTCAGTTATTACCCCTACATACAACTCTGCAGAATACATTAATAGATTTATTGACAATTTTAATAAGGCTAATCAAAAGGGAATTGCAGAACTTATCCTAGTTGATGATGGATCAAGAGATAATACTATTACTCTTATAAAACAACGAATTAGCCCCAACGATCAAATTAAATTATTAACTCAAGACCATCAATTTCAATCTGCCGCTCGTAACTTGGGAATGAAATATGCGTCAGGTGACTATTACTTATTCTTAGATGCAGATGATACATTTGACCCTGAATTTTTTAATATTCTTCTTAATAATTCTGAAAATAATGACCTAGTAATTTGTGGAATTAATCGAGTACTCCAAGATAATACCCTTGTTTTGAATAAATCAGTATTAGAAGGCTATCAATCTAAGAATAAAATTGCCAAGCGTTTTCTTCTTGACCGTGATCAAATGGATTCTGGACTCTGGAATAAGCTCTTTAAGGCTAATATAATTAAAGAAAACAATCTTTCATTTACAAACAAAAATTTTGTAGAAGATATTTTATTTGTTTTTAAATATCTAATGACGATAAATCCATCTAAAATCAAATTTATTCATAAGCCTCTTTATGTTTACTATCAAAATAGTGGAACTACTACTACCACATATTATCCTGAACTAGACTCTCTAGCTAAGTCTTACATTGATCAAGTAAGAAAATGTCTTATTAAGAACCATATTAAAAACGAAAATTTATTAACAATCAATACTGCTATTCGCACAGAAATTTATGTTATTCATCGGCATATTTTAGGTGACAACAAATGGAATGCACTAAAACAAAAAGCATTCGTAAAAAGTCTTAAAACACAATTTACGAATACTCAATTTCTGCCATTTAAATATAAAGTTGGTCTTTTAACTATGCAATATTTACCAGCCACCTATATTAAAATTTATCAATTATATAAGTGTGTTCACTAATCTTAATATCAAATTAATTTATTTACGGCGGTCGTTACATAATAACCTGACCGCATTTTTTTTGCTATTTTTTCAACGTTATCATGCATTTGATGATATTCCTCTTCCGTAATCGAATTAAGCTTTTCATCTAAATCGTTCAGATTACTAATTGTAATTCCCACTCCGTTTTCTTTTACAAAATCTGCCAAAGCAGCTTGATCCCAAATAATTACTGGCAGACCAGAACTTAAATATAGTGACGTCTTGTGTGGATTGTTGTAACGTAAATATTTTCCGAAAGTACCATTACAAGTATCAGCACTTGTTCCATGCCAAACTAATCCAAAGTTTTGTGTTAAATGTTTTGGCAACTCTTCTGGTGTATACTGACCCTTATATTCAATACTATCATTATATCTTTCAGCGGGATTAGGACCAAAAACAGTTAGATTGCTCTTTTGGTGATACTCATCTAAAAATTTTGCATCAATTAAGTTACCGGCATAGCATAATGTTTTACTATAACCTGTATATTTCTGCAGAGGCTGAGGATTATCATAATCAAAAATTCCTAAATCAATCAAAGGTACATTTACTCCATTTTCCTTTAACCAAGTATTCATCTTCTGATTATGTCCAATAATCCCATCCGCTAAATTGAATGATTCAATTTCAGCGGCTCCTTTTTCTGGTTCATTAATATATAGACGAATTGACTCTACATCATGAATAATAATGTAGAGTTTTGCTTTTGTGTATTTTCTCATACATTCAACAATTCGTTTCATTGTATAAGCAGAGTATAAGGGATATTGCAAAATTAAATATTCCATATCTGAGTGTTGTTTAAAAAAACGAGGCAGCGTTAAATAAGCCATTTTAAACTTATTTACTCGAGATTTAATTGCATTTTTAATTCCGTGATTATCCCAAAAATTCCAGCCATAGTCTAACCAATAATTACTAAAGCCTAACTTTTCTAAATTATGAATATTATCCATATTTGCTTTAGGACCACCAACATTCTTTGCTGGATCACGTAATGAAATAATATATCGTTTCATTATTGTTCCTCCACTGGTATAAGTTGTTTTACTGCTTTTTTTACATAAAAACCATTCCGCATTTTTTCTGCAACATTTCTTACATTTTGATGTATCTTTTGGTATTGATCATTAGTTAAGTCATCTAGTAATGAGTCTAGCTCATCAAGACTATCTATTGTCAATCCTAATTGATTTTTTTCAACAAATTCTGCAAGAGCTGCTTTTTTCCAAATAATAACCGGAATTCCTGAACTTAAGTATAATGATGTCTTGTGTGGATTATTATATTTCATATATTCACCAAACACACCATTACATCCCTGACTACTTGTACCATCCCAGACAAGACCAAAATCGGCGTCTAAATGTTCTGGCAATTCTTCTGGAGTATATTGTCCCATATATTCAACACTACTTGGATAATGATCTGTGGGATTAGGACCAAATATTCTTAATTTATGCTGTAGATTGACCTTTTGTAAAAATTCAGCCTTCTTTAGGTTTCCGGCATAGCAAATAGTTCCTTTATATTCTCGAGTCTCAATTAATTTAGCAGGGTTATCATAATCAAAAATGTCTAAACTAATAAGTTTAGTCATAACGCCATGCTCTTTTAACCATGTATTCATTTTTTGATTATGGCCGACAATTCCATCCGCTTTATTTAAAAAAGAAAGTTCAGCTTTATAATATTGTGGTTGATTAATAAATAATCGAATTGATTCAACATCATGAATAATAAAGTATATCTTAGCATCAGTATATTTACGAATACTATTTACTACTTGTTCCATTAAATAAGTGGAATATAAGGGGTATTGCAAAATAATATTATTAATATTCGAATGTTGTTTAAAAAAAGTTGGAATTGTATAATGTGCTAACCATAATTTTTGCAATCGTGATTTAAAACCAGTATTAGTATCAAATTTCAACCAGTAGTTTTTAAAACCTAATTCTTTTAAAAACTTAATATTATCATTATTTGCTTTAGGCCCTGCCACATTTTTAGCAGAATCCTTTAAAGAAATCACATAATTTACCATTATTTTTCACCTTTGTTGATTATTCGCAGTATTTTAGTCATTGCATTTTTAATATAGATGCCCTGTCTTAGTCCAGAACTAATTTTATCTACATTATATTTCATTTTTTGATAATCATTTTTAGATAATCTATCTAGTACATTATCTAAATTATTAAGATTATCAATTACAATTCCTAATTTATTTTGCTCTATGAAATCAGCTAAGGCAGCTTTCTTCCATATGATTACTGGTAACCCACTGCTTAAATATAAGGATACCTTGTGCGGATCATTATATTGCATATATTCTCCATAAGGACCTGTACATGAAGTTACATCTGGACCATCCCAAACTAAGCCAAAGTTTTGTGTCAGTCTTTTTGGTAATTCATTTGGTGAGAATATGCCTTTATAAAAAAGATTATGATGATAGGATTCAGCAGGATTGCTACCAAATAAAACCATTTTATGATCTAGTTTTAATTGATTTAAAAAACTTGATTTTGCAAGATTACCAGCAAAACAAATAGAGCCTTCATACGGAGTAGATAAATTAATTGGCTGAGGGTTATCATAATCAAAGATTTCAAGATTAACAATTGGTACCGTTATGCCCTGTTGTCGAAGCCAGTTTGTCATCGATGCATTGTGAGAAATAATACCATCACAATTTTTAAGTTGGTTAAGCTCCTCTTGATTTTCTTTTTCACGTCCATCTTCATGATTTAAGCGTAAACATTCAATATCATGAATTAAAATAATTAGTTTATTCGAACTCTTTCTAATAGAATCTAACATTTTTCTCCGCAAAAACGGTTTCCCAGATGGAAATTGAAAAACAATAGTACTATTTTTAATATTTTTTATCTCTTGCGGAAATTTTAAATAGGTAAATAATATTTTATTTATTTTTCCACTAGGAGTATCAATTATTTTTGCCCCTTCGTTTTGAAGAAAAAATTCCACATCCTGTTTAGCTTTACTTCCTCCATGATTTGCAGAATCATGCCATGAAATCACATAATTTGTCATTATATATCCTCTCAGTCTTAAAATATTTTAAGGTAATATGTATTTCATAAATGAAATTCTCTTTAAACTCAAAATTATTGGTACTAAAATTATATAAATTAAAATCGGTAAAACGAAAATATGAACTGGATTTTTTAAGACTTGCATATAGGAATCAAAATGAGCTGCTGATCGACTAAAAAATAACCAATCAAAACCAGCAATAAAAAGAGGATGTAAAATATAAATTCCCAGACTAGTCGAAGCCAGTTTTTCCATTAAAATTGGAACATGTTCATTGTTCTTATATCTATCCGCACATCGTTTTATAATGAGATAAATTGCAACAGCATAAGGGAAATCACTAATATTTTGAAGTAAATTATAGCTGTTGATAGTTAAATCATTAACAATATTCAGGATAAAAGTAAACATTCCAAAAATAATCATTCCGTTTTCTACTTTTCTTGAAAAATAATCTTCCTTTATCAAATAACCAAATATAAAATATTGAATCCACGACGAGGCTAGTAAAGGTTGGGTAAGCATACTTTTCATTAAATTTAAGTGAAGTGTATGATCAATGTAAGAATAAACATCGGCACTAATAAATGCAATAACTGCAACATAACAAAGAATATCTTTATGCTTTTTAGCCAAAATGGCGAATACAGGAGTGGCAACATACAATTGAATTATTATATAAAAAAACCAGAAAAGACTATTAATTTTATTATCAACAAAAGCTTCAGTAAAATCACGTAATCCAAAAGTAGTATGGTGAAATATACCCGGAAAAGCATATTGGTAATAACCATAAATATAATAAAAGATGCTCCAAATAAGAAATGGAAGGGCTACTCGTAGTAAACGTCTCTTAAAAAAATGTGAAGTATTTTGGCGTTCCCGATAATTCAGCAGCATCGCACCAGAATTCATAAAAAATATCCCTACAGCAGGAAGAAAAATTGTTTGGATAACGTTACCGATAATAGTGATCGTTTGAGTTGAAACACCAACATGTGCAATCTGAGCCGTATGCTGCACCAAAACACCAAAAATAGCAATGCAATTTAGTAAATCAATATAAAACAACCTGCTGTTTTTCTTTTTTGTCATACTAATTCCTCTTTAATTATTTATTTTTCTTATTAAGACTTTAGCCTGATCTATTACAGGAGCCTTTACTATAAATAACGCAACTAAATATATTACTATTCCCATCAAAATTTGAACAGCCAAATTTACGATATTCATTGTCATCATTTGATTAAAACGATAGACTACTGCACACATAACAATTCCACAAAAGAAGTAACGCCAAGTTGCAGCAAAAAGTTTTCTTCTCTTAATCGTATTCCGAATAAAGAAAAGTTGCATTGCAGTAACTGCAAACTCTGAAATAACAGTTGCCATTGCTGCACCATTTGCTGCAAAAAAGTGAATTAAAAATAAGTTTGTAATTATATTTAATACAGCCCCTACTGTAACGGATGTAGTATATTCTTTAACGCGATTAACAGGCATCAAATACTGATTTCCAGTTACCGTACTCCAAGCAATTAAAACAATAATAGGGGATTCAATAATCATTATTTTTCCTGTAGCTAAGTATTGATCGCCTAAAAACCAAGGAGCAAATTTATTTGCAATTGCTACTAAACCAAACATCATTGGAACAGCAATTGCAGTTACAAAGTCAAAAGAATCATATAAACTTTCACGTACGCCTTTTATATCATTATCTGCAAACTTTTTAGCAACATTTGGTAACATTACAGAACCAGTCGCTGTTGCTAAAGCTAATAGTAATTTAACTAATCGATCGGCATAAGTAAAATTTCCTAAATCTGATGGGGTAGCCATATGTCCCAACATTAAACGGTTAACAACAAGATAAACTTGCGTAGTTATAGTGGGAATAAAAAGTAAGAATGCAGGATAAAAGTGCTTAAAAGGATGCAAGTCTTTTAATGGAACTCGACATACCATTTGTTTTAGATAAGGCCAGAGCGTTAAATTCCCGCCAAGTTGTGCTAATCCTAATAACAAAATGTACTTCCACAAATCATTACCATTTCTTACAACAATAAAAATCAAACTTATTGTTATTAACTTAACTAATGTATTGCGCATTACTGTTTTCTTAAAATCTTCCATTCCCATGAAAAACCAAGAAACATCGAAAGCCGTTGCAAGAATCCATAATGTTTGAAGTAAAAAATACTTTTTATATGTAGTACTAAAGAGGACCACTGCTGATAAATAAGTAATTAGCGTAAGAGACATTGTACATGTTTGAAGTAATTCAATCTCCCAGAACGTCTTAGAACGTTTATAAAAATCGTTGTGATTATAAGCAATCTCTCGATTCCCATATAATGTAATTCCTAATTGACCAACTAAATAAAAAAATGTTACCCAACTATTAGTGTATTCATTAACCCCTGTATTGTGTGCACCTAACACTCGTGCAACGTAAGGTGTGGTTATTAGTGGAGCAAACATTATTAGTATTTGATATCCTGCATTATATAAATAGTTTTTGATGACCTTCATATAACAACCTCATTTAATTTTCAAACTAAATGTTAATTTTACCACTGTTATACCTTAAACAAAAGATACCTTAAACTAACTTTGTTTAATATTAAAAGGTGAATTTAAGAATAAAGATCCTAAATTCACCTTCTTAATTTAGCTAAATTCCTGATTAACAGCCGTCAATGCTGCGTGTAATACTTGATCCATGTTGTAGTAACGGTATTGACCTAGACGACCACCAAAGATCACATTATTAGCCTGTTCACTCGCTAATTTTGCATATTGCTTATACAAGTCGTTGTTTCGTTGATTATTGATTGGGTAGTATGGCTCATCTCCACGATGCCAATCAGCTGGATATTCACGGGTGATCACTGTCTTATCCTTATCACCTTTACCAAATTCAAAGTGCTTATGTTCAATAATCCGGGTATATGGTGTTTCCGCATCAGTATAGTTAATCACTGCGTTGCCTTGATAATTGCCAATGTTCTTTTCCTCAGTTTCAAAGCGTAAACTACGGTATTGTAATTCACCTAACTGGTAGTCAAAGAATTGGTCAATCATCCCGGTAAAGACAATTTTTGGATAATCTTTAAGGTATTCATCCTTCTTATCAAAGAAGTCTACTCCAGTTTCAACATCAATCAAATCACTATCCAGCATCTTTTCGACAATCTGAGTGTAGCCACCAATTGGAATTCCTTGATAAGTATCATTGAAGTAGTTGTTATCATAAACTAGCCGGACTGGCAGACGCCGAATAATAAAGGCTGGCAATTCAGTTGCCTTTTGTCCCCACTGCTTTTCAGTGTAACCTTTGATGAGCTTTTCATAGATATCACGACCAATTAAAGAAATAGCTTGTTCTTCCAAATTCTGTGGCTCTTTACCTGCCATCTCTTGGCGTTGTTCATTGATCTTGGCCATTGCTTCTGCTGGTGTCCGTACCCCCCACATCTGGCTAAAAGTATTCATATTAAATGGGAGGTTATACATTTGGCCTTTATAATTAGCTACCGGACTATTCGTATATCGATTGAATTCTACAAACTGGTTCACATAATCCCATACTTCTTTATTAGACGTATGGAAAATATGCGCACCATATTGATGAACTTGAATGCCGTCTACTTCCTTAGTGTAGATATTACCAGCAATGTGGTTGCGTTTTTCAATTACTTTTACGCTCTTACCACGCTTAGCAGCTTCGTAGGCAAAGGTCGCCCCAAAAAGGCCAGCCCCTACTACAAGATAATCATAGTTTTTCATACATAATACCTCACTTAATTAAATTAAATGTTTCCAAGTAGTAATACTAAATGCAATCACCATTCCAATCAAGAAGCCCACAGCAGCCCCCAATAAAGTATATTTTTTAGTAGAAGGACTTGTATGACTCACTGTATCTGAAACGCGTGCTTTAGAGAAAAGTTTAACTGTTCCTGCAGAAGGGGCCATTTCCTTAATTTCTTTAGCCGCTGCATTCGTTACTGAATTAACAATTTTTACAGAATCTTTTGCACTTCCTGACATTGTACCAACTTTAATAACCAAACTTTGATCAATAGGATCAGTGTTAACCATCGCCTGAATATCTTTGGCACTATACTTTTTCTTTAGATTAATGGGAAGATTTTTACGCGCTTGTTCTGCAACATCTCTACTATCAATAATTTTTGCATACGTTTTTGTCAAGCTCAAATCAGCCATTGCTTGTTCATTTGCATGATCCCCAGTATAATCATGCTCCACCATCATATATCTATTTGCTTCGTATGATGTCTGCTTTTTATGATGAGCGTATAAGCCACCAAGTAAGCCACCAACAATTGTAATTAGCATGATTAAAATAATATTACGAAAGATGACTTTACTTATACTGTTTATTGTTAATTTTGAATTCATTCTTTAATCTCCCTAAATTTAGTTTCCTTAGCTAATAACGCCAATAAAAATGGATTATAAATAATCTGAAGGATATGTGGCTCTAGAACAGCATTAATTGCTATTAAAAGAAAAATTGCTGGTAATACATATTCTTTATGTGCTGTTCCTCTTATTGTGATCCACATTATAGTACCAATCACAAGGACAAAAACTATCGATCCCCAAACTAATAACATTCTGACAAATGAAGAGTCAAGGTAAAAGTAATTGGTACTAAGTTCAAATAAATTATGATTAGCAAAAGTTGCGCCTTTTGTTCCACCAAAAGAATGCTCAACTATTTTTCGTCCAAATAATGTAATTGGATATCGTTCAAATCCAACATGGCTTAAGTGTAAACGTCCTGATAATAGACTGTTTAACTTAAAAAAGATATAATTATTTTGATTATAGAAATAGGCTGAAATCAAAGTAATGGATGCTAAGAATGGAGTAGCAATCCACCAAAATGAAGCGAAGTAACGTGAATATTTTTGCCCTTTTTCAGCCCGTTGAGCGATTATCATTACCGGAATTAAAAGAATCATTTCATAAAAATCTAATCTAGTATCTGTTATCTTCATAACAACAAGGCCAATAAGGAAAATTATTAAATAATCTATCCATTTTAGTTTGCTAAAATGTAAATAACAATAGGCTAAAGAAATATACACAATATGAGAAGCAACAAATGTTGTATACGCCATTCCTAAAGAATACCTTGTTGGTCTTAGCATAGAATAATATGTTAAATTTGGAATTATATTTAACAACGAGATCATGGCAATTGCCATAATAAAAGATAGACTTAGGTAAAAATACCAGCTAATAATTTCATTGAAAGAAACGCCTCTAGCACCAATAACAAATACCATCATCATTAAAATTTCTGGATATTTTGCTGCTCGCCATCCAAGAACACCAATTATAAGAAATACAGAAACTATAATTAATTGTCGCCAATTCCAATTGTCTAATACATATATTTTAAGTAGAAGAATTGGGATCGCAATATAAGAAATAATCCTTAGCTTTGACCAACTCAAATATACCGTAAATGTTGTATCAATTAAATATGCTGGAATAAAGTATATTACAAAAGCTAGGAAATATAACTGAGTACCAGAAATAGGTGCATTAAACAATTGATGAGTTTTCTTCGAAAGATCCATTGCTTTTATATTCTCCTTTTTAATTTTCTAATATGCCCCCTCACTCTTAAAGATACTAATAATATTTTTAAACATTATTTTCGTGTCAAATCCGAGTGAAGCCTCATCAACATATTCTAATTCAACATCACAACGTTCTGGATAAGGGATATTACTGCGACCACTTGATTGCCATAGCCCCATTGCTCCCGGTTTTACCGATAAAAACTTATCAACCTGGTCACCATATTCTGCTAATTCTGCCTTAACAACTGGTCGGGGTCCGATAATGCTCATCTCACCACGCAAGATATTAATAAACTGGGGAATTTCATCAATGGATGTTTTCCGTAACCACCTACCCAACCGCGTAATTCGGGGGTCTTCCTCTGGTTCTAACTTATAGTTATTTGCCACATATTTAGCATAGAGTTCAGGATCATTTTCCAAAATTTTATCCGCATTTACAACCATTGAACGGAACTTGTAAATCTTAAAGGGCTTCCCATGCCAGCCGATCCGTTCTTGCTTATAAAACAGTGGTCCCTTATTATCACCAAAGCGATTCATTATAAAAATAGTTAAAAATACTGGGCTAAAGCAAACTAATGCTCCTGACGATAGCACAATATCAAAGAACCTTTTCCAGAAAAGGTAGCTCTTAGATTGTTGTTTAATTTTTACCTTCTCACTCATGATTCTCAACCCTACTTTTTCTCTTTAATAATATAAATCGGTCGTTTCTTTGTCTGCATATAAATACGACCAATATAACGACCTACTATTCCGAGGCAAAGTAACTGGATACCACCCAGGAATAAAATGATACAAACCATTGAGGCCCAGCCAAAAGCACTACTAGCAGGCTCAATAATCTTTCTTATTATAACAATAATCATCCCGATAATGGAGATAAATGCCGTTAATCCACCAGCCCAGGTCGCAATTGCCAATGGTGCTTCAGAAAAATCGGTAATGCCATCGATCGCATACTTAAATAACTTCCAAGTCGACCAATCAGTTGTCCCAGCTACTCGTTCGACATTTTTATAGGGAAGGTATTTAGTCTTAAACCCAACCCAATTAAAAATCCCCTTTGAGAACCGGTTATATTCAGTTAACGATAACACCGCATCCACCATCTGCCGCGTCATCATCCGATAGTCACGGGTCCCTGAGACAATCTTCGTATCAGAAATTTTGTTAATGACATTATAAAACTGGTTAGAAAGGAAGGACTTAAACTTTGCCTCACCTTTTCGATCTGTCCGCCGCATCCCCACACAATCATATTCACCAGTAGAAATATCATGATACATCTCCGGTAAATATTCTGGTGGATCCTGTAAATCAGCATCCATCACAACAACATAATCACCTGTTGCCGCCTGCAATCCGGCATAAAGGCCCGCTTCTTTACCAAAATTCCGTGAAAAAGAAACATAATGAACCCGTTCTGGATCCTGTTCGTGAAGCTTGCGTAGTTCTGCTAAAGTCCCATCATTTGATCCATCATTGACAAACCAATACTCAGTGTCCACTGGCATCTGTTTAACCACTTTTTCAACTGCCGGGTAAAAAAGTGGAATAGTTTCTTCCTCATTATAACAGGGAACAACTATTGACAATTTTGGCATTCTTGTCTCTCCAATCGTTAATGTTCACCATGGCCGGTGACTTTACGTTTTAAGAACTTTGCAATCTTTAATGGCCAGTTTTGCTTTTCAAGAAATACCCGGTTAACCTCCACTGTCTTGTATTGCGGATTAGTTAACAACCAAGTATCGAGTAAAAGCTCACTCAAAAAGCCAAAGACCCGTTGCTCATATGAGGTATAGTCAGAATAATCAACTTTTTTCTCAACTTCGCCTAAAACATCAAACAGCCAGGTACAATATTCATCTAACGGCTGCTTCTTCATAATCATCATGTTGAAATAATGAGCTGATGTCTGTTTCATTACCTTTTCAAAAGCAGGTAAGTACTGAGGATATTTCTCCTTTAACACCTGCCGCGTAATTTCAAGCGGCTCGTGCTCATGAACATGGAGGTAATGTGATTCATTTGTTTCAATGTAGTAATGCCGCTTTTTTGGCAAGATTACATCGGCATCTTTTAATAACTCTTCAACCTGTTCATGATTAAGGATAGTTGAAAGATCCTTTGAGTGCCCCATCGTTAAGTAACGACGGTAGTGGACTAATCCTAACGCATCCACATCAAGATTTTTCCATCCCCAGTACAGAGCTGTTAACTCATTGTAGTGCGGATTCTTTTTTGAAATATTATCTCCGGTGTTATCACCCTGAAATGTATGATTAACAGTTGGGTGAATCTCTTTACCAACAAAAACTGGTAAATACATTGGATCATCTGGCATCCGATAATTTTTATGGACAGCCACTAAGATTTTAATATTCACTATTGTACTCCTAATTATTGTTTTTAAACATAATCATTAAAATAATACCAGTAATTCCCAATCTTGGAAAGTTATTATTGGAAATCCTGCGCATCTAGCCAGCTCTGCACGTCATCCAGATCAAAGCCTTTCTGATACATCGCCTGCTTAAAATGCTGCTCACGCTCGTATCCTTGATAACGACGAACACGACGCCATTGCTTTGCTGCTTCTTTTGCTAAGAGGTCGTTCTCCTGCTCCAGATCAGGTTGTGGAACAACTTCATCCTTAATCATTTCATACACACTACTAGAGAAGCCTTTTGTCATGAGTCCCTGTTGTACTTTTTGTTCTCGTCGTCGCTCTGGCTGGTTTCGATAACGGCGAAATAACTTTACAGCTAACTTCTTTGCCAATTCTGCTTGAACTTCGGGAGTAAATTGCGTTAAAGCATCATCAATATCGTTTTCGCCAATCCCTTTTTGTCGTAAGTGTTGACGAATCACACTGGGCCCCTTCAAGTCTGTATTAATCATCGTGCGGACATAAGAAGCTGCATAGGCATGATCATCGATTAACTGTTGGATTCGCAGCTTTTTTAAGATTGGCTCAACAAACTCTTCTGGCGTATCAATTTCTTTTAGCTTCTTAATGATGTCGCTTTCCGTCCGTATCTGGTAAGAAAGGTAGTCAAGCATTCGGGAATAAGCCTTTGCTTGCTGGTCAGCAGTCGCAATAGCCGCAATTTGCTTTTCATCTAACTCGGTTCCCTTCATCAAACGGAACTGAATCAAAACACTTTCTGCAACTGGAAAAGCATACTTACCATCAAGGTATATATTATATCGACCCTTCCGTTTTTGCGCCTCAATTTTCGAAATTTTTGCCATTTTTAAATTTCTCCTTAACATTCTCAAATTTTAATCGTTTATAAAGGTGTAAGCAGTGGCCGCTACTTAACAAATCAAATTAAACAAAGGAAGTTTTTATTATGCAAATGGTTCGTAATTTCAAATCCGCTAAAATTCAGCTTACTCTCACCAACAGTGAACATCCAAGGGCGTTAAACATCCTTTTAACAACATTATTGAGGATGTCACTAATGAGCAAGTAGCACAATTTAGTGCGGCAATTGAAATACTTACTGCTGAAAAATGCCTTGATACAGACATTATCGTTACTAGTCAAGTCGCATTGAACAACTAATCTCAAGGAGGAAATTAATTTATGCGTACATTAAGCTTAACTTTCAAGGGTAGTCTTGGTAAAAAGCATTCATTAAAGTTGAACTATGCCAGTGGTGATCTTGATGCCGAAACCGTTCGGAAGGCAATGCAAGAAATTGCACAAACTCACCTCTTCACTAAGGAAGGCGAAGATATTTATCCTCAACCTCTTTCCGCGAAATACATTGATACTGTTTCTACCGTTATCTTTAACGACGAACAAAAGTAATTAAATATCGAGTTCTAAAGATCTTCAACATTTGGAGGCTAGGAAAATTTCCTAGCCTCCATTTTTGTTTTTTCTTTCTACCAGTTGCCAAAAGTGTTTCTTGGCGTGCAATTCACCTTCATGACATTCTTGCAAAGCAGCATTGAGAGCCGCTCCCAGCATGATAATATAACCCGAAAAGTCAAGCCATACCATCATTGCAATAAAAGCTCCAATTGTCTTATAGGAAATTACCCCATGACTAAATAATAAGGTATAGAACGAGAATAAACGTGATAATCCCATCCATAACAAAGAAGCCAAGAATGACCCAGCAAGTGTATAGCGCAACCGGACCTTCGCATTAGGAACAAAGTAATACAAGAGCGTAAGAGCAATAAACAAGACGCCAAATGTTACCGGCCACCTTAATGAGCTAAAGATAGCAATGTAATCGCGCCGGAAATTAAAAATTGGCTGGATACTCTTAAGAACCTGCTCCCCAAAACCATACAAAATAATAATAATAAAGATAATTACTAAGACGACAATCATCCAAACAAACGAGACGATTCGGTTCATCACTGGATTTTGATTCTCAGCGATTCCATACGCATGATTAACGCTTCGTTGAAAAGCGGCAATCCCCTGACTGGTCGACCAGAGAGCAATCAAGGCCCCAGTTGTCAGAACACCACCACTCCCCCGTCGTAAGAAATCATAGATCAACGGCTGGATAAAATCATAGACCGATTCAGGAATTGCAGTTGAGAGGTAGGCTAAAATCGTCTTAGCGTCAATTCCAATCATCGGTAATAAATTTCCTACTACCATCACGGCAGGAAAAATAGATAGCAAGGTATAGTAAGCTAGAACAGCAGCAGAACTTGAAATCTGGGCCATTGTAATATGTTGGATTAATAACGCAATAAATGTCTTACCTTTGCCCGGTTCCTTGTCCATAATAACCTCCAAAATTAATTTATAAAGACTATTATAACAAACTGAACACCCGACAAATATTACAGAACAGATAAAAAACCTCACCACCAAACTAATGGTGCTGAGGTTTTTACTAATCACCCTTCAACATGGTGACGCTTTGCGGAGATTTGATAGAAGACCAACGCAACGATTGCAAAGAAGATTGGTCCGGCAAGTGTCCAGAAAGCTGTTTGATAATCTTTTTGTAATAGTGGTTGAACAAACGTAAAGACGATTCCGACAATTAAAATCAATTCAACGAAACATACTAATACATCTGTCCAGAAACGGTTCTTAAAGACGACGAATGGCCGGTCAAGATCCTTCTTTGCCTTAAAGAATGGGAACGCCCCGATCAAGAAAATATATGGGAAACAAGTTGAAACGTTCGCCATATCAGTCAAAATCAAGTAGAACTGTTGAGCAGCATTGCCCCCAAAGGCAACCAAGAAAACAATAATTGAAACAATAATTGCTTGAAGCCACATTGCATTTGCAGGCATTCCCGCCTTGTTAAGTTTCGTAAGCTTCTTTGGCCATAATTCGGGATTAGAACCAAGAATGAAGGCCTTGATTGGGGAGTAAAGCAGAATAAACAACGCGCCCAAGAAGCCAAGGGTCTGTGCAAAGGCAACGATCCGCGTCATGATAAGTCCAAAAGTAAGGGCAGCACCGTGTGACCATCCAAGTGCATCCCCCATGGTAACCCCTAATTGATTAAAGACAACATAGGTAACATTACCAAGGTTAACGCTGCTCTTAGTCAAAGTTTGTTGATAATTTACTGACCAACCGAGCATGAAAATCATTAAGACATAAGTACCAATTGTAAAGATACTTGCGATGATTAATCCACGAGGGAATGTCTTTTCAGGATTTTTCATACTATCAGTAACAGACCCTAATGATTCCATTCCACCGTAAGCAAAAATAGCATAAACAACAAATGAAATAATAGCAATTGGCGTCTGGAATTGTGGATTAGGTGATGTAATGAAAGTTGAAGCACCATGAATTGGTTGCTTTAAGATTCCCTTATCGGCGACTAAAACAATAACGCTGACAATAACAAAGATAATGTTAACAACAATTGTAAAAATACCACCAAGTGAACCAACTTTAGCAATGGCGGTCATTCCCCGTGAACTACACCAAGTTGTCCCGAGAATCAACAGAATCCCAAGGACCCCAATCAATTGAGTCGAGGTCAGACCAAATGCGTGCCATTGTTGAGTGGTATCCTTACCAAAAAGTAAAGCAGAAAAAGTAATCCAAATCCGTGATGCTGTTGATACCATCCATACAATCCAAGATGCTAACCATACGAAAGTACCAACAAAAGCGATTCGTTCGCCAACTGATCCGGCAAGCCAGGAATAAATTCCTCCTTTAGCATCCTTAAATGTGGAACCGTACTCTGCCATCATCAAGCCACAGGGAAAGAAGAAACAAATCCCTGCTAATGCGTACCAAATAATACTACCGTAACCCATTTGTAAGTAGGCGTTTGAAACATTCCCAAAACCAAAAATGGCGGTAATGATCATCGTCACTAGTCCAAAGGTAGTAATCATCTTTTTATTACTACTCTGTTCGTCCAAAATAATGCCTCCAAAGCTTTAAAATTCTTAAATAAAAATAAGAAATTATTTAATAATTATTAGTATAGTCGTCTTTTAAAAAAATAAAAGTCTTTTACATAATTTCACATTACTTTTATACTACTTTTTGTATTTTTATGCTAATTTAGAAACCTTTATTCGTGTATTTGTATATTTAACTCCAAGTGATGTATAATATTTTCATCACTTAATAATCATTTTCACATTTAATCTTAATGCTATGGATAGCGTTTTCTGACGTTGCTATAATTAAGTTAAGAACATTTATGTGATTTTCACTCTAATATATAAGATCGTGAGGTGGAGTAAATGAGTGAGAAAAAAGGTATTAATACGACGGAACTAACCCTTTTAATCGTAGGATCAACAATTGGTTCGGGAGTATTTGGCATTACCAGTGATTTAGCTACCGCAGCGGCTCCAGGACCAGCAATCATTGCCTGGATAATAGTAGGGATCGGCGTCTTGACTTTAGTGCTCTCCCTAACTAATCTTTCGCAAAAGCGGCCAGACCTTGATTCAGGGATTTTCAGCTATGCGGCAGCTGCTTTTGGTCCGCTGGGCGAATTTATTTCTGGTTGGGCATACTGGCTTTCAGCGTGGCTCGGCAATATTGCTTTTGCGACGATTATGATGAGCGCTCTTGGAACGTTTTTCCCCAGTCTATTTGCCAATGGTCAAAACTTATTCTCAATTATTGTTGCAATTATTTTAACCTGGTTTTTGACATTCTTGGTAAATCGAGGGATCGAATCAGCGGCCTTCATCAATTCAATTGGGACAATCTGCAAGATTATTCCATTAGTCGTCTTTGTTATCTGTGTGATTCTTGGTTTTAAGGCTAAGATCTTTACTGCTGATTTCTGGGGCAATGTAACGCAGAATCTTAGTGCAAAAATCGAAACCGGTTCAATCTATGACCAAGTAAAGGCCTCAATTATGGTAATGATGTGGCTATTTGTCGGTGTTGAAGGGGCCTCTGTCCTTTCCAGTCGTGCCAAAACGCGGACAGATGCTGAACGTGCTTCCATCTTCGGCCTGGTAAGCTTGCTTGTTATCTACATTGTGGTTTCCATTTTGCCATACGGGGTCATGACTCGGGCTCAGTTAGCAGCTGGTGGTCAACCGGCGCTTGGGGCTATCATGCAACACCTGGTTGGAACATGGGGTGCCGCCCTGATCAGCATTGGATTGATCATCTCAGTTTTAGTTTCGTGGCTCTCGTGGACAATGCTCCCAGCCGAATCATTAATGCTAATGGCTGATGATGAAACCCTTCCAACATCATGGGGTGAAGTAAACGATAAAAAAGCGCCAACACGGGCATTAGTAATTACCGGGGTTCTTCAATCGATCTTCCTCTTCTCTTTGCTTTTCACTACCTATGCTTATAACTTTGCATATACGCTTTGTACGGCTGCGATTTTGATCTGTTACCTCCTTGTTGGTATTTACCAGATGATGTACAGTTGGCAGCACCAAGAATGGGGACAATTTGTTATTGGACTAATCGCCACCCTCTTTGAACTGATGGCGATGGTTCTCTCTGGCTGGAAAGAAATAATGGTTGTTTCAGTCGGTTTTATTCCTGGATTCTTCTTCTATGTCCAAGCATGCAAGGAATTCCATCACCCAATCACAGTAAAGGAAAAATGGTCAATGGGGATTATCGCTGTCTTTGCGGTTATTTCCTTAGTATTAGTAATCAACGGAACAATTTCAATTAATTAAAGGAGGAAAAAGATCATGGTAGAAATAGCACATTTTGGTGTTGAAGCATGGCTAAATAAGTGGGAAAAGAGCGCGACTTATGATATTTCACAAAGTACAATCGCTTCTTTAAGTATGCACGATCTCTTAAATTTAGATGGTAACAATGGCGAAGAATTTTATGAGATGCTTGATAAGCAACAAATGAACTACGGGTGGATTGAAGGATCACCCGAGTTTAAAGAAGAAGTTGCTAAACTATATCATCATGTCGATCCAGAAAATGTCTTGCAAACGAATGGTGCCACTGGGGCAAATATTTTAGCTCTCTATGCCTTAATCAATCCCGGCGACCATGTAATTGCCGAATATCCCTCTTACCAACAACTCTATGATATTCCTAAATCATTAGGTGCAGATGTTGATTACTGGCATATTCATGAAGAAGATGACTGGTACCCACGAATCGATGACCTAAAAGCGATGGTCAAACCTAATACTAAAATGATTTGTCTAAACAACGCGAATAATCCAACGGGAACAGTTCTTGATAAAGAGTTTCTCGAACAAGTTGTTGAAATTGCCAAGTCAGTCGATGCTTATGTTCTTGTTGATGAAGTCTACCTGCCCCTCGATCATCCCGAAAAATTTGCGCAGATTATTGACCTTTATGATAAGGGAATCTCTACTAATTCTCTTTCAAAGACTTATTCAGTACCAGGAGCGCGGATCGGTTGGACTGCGACTAACGCTGAAGTTGCCGATGTCTTCCGTAAGTTCCGTGATTACACCATGATCTGTGGAGGAGTTTTTAACGACCAGCTAGCTACCTATGTTTTACGCCACCGTGATCAAGTTCTCGCCCGGAACCGGAAGTTAGTTCTTGGCAACCTCGCCATTTATAAGGATTGGATTGATCATGAAGACCGAGCAAGTGTCATCATGCCACAAGCAGTCTCCACTTCCTTCCCAAAGCTTGATGTGCCAGTTGATATTCATACCTTCTGTGAAAACTTGCTTCATGACGAAGGAGTTCTCCTCGTGCCCGGCGATGCTTTTGATACTCCGGGTCACGTTCGCCTCGGCTACTGCGCACCAGAGGCAACTTTAAAAGAAGGCTTAAAGCGGCTTTCAAAGTATATGCATCAATATGATTAGCGTAAAAAAAGGATGTTAGAAACATGCAAAAGTTTCCTAACATCCTTTTTCTGTTATCAGGCAACTAATTTTCAAACTGCTTAGCAACCTTTTCTGCGATCTCACGGTAATGGTCTAAGTACTTAGCATAATTATCATCGTACATGTAATCAGCATCTGCTTCTGGATCTTGAGACGTCAAAATCTTCGGACCATCATTCGTAATAACTAAGGTATGTTCGTATTGGCAACTCCAACCACCATCAGCAGTCTTAGCAAGCCAACCACTTGGATCACTGGTATCAGCTTCCCACGTACCGGTGTTAATCATTGGTTCAACAGTAATGGTCATCCCATTACGAAGACGGATTCCTTGACCGTGTTCGCCGTAGTGAGGCACCATTGGATCTTCATGCATCGTTGGTTGAATACCGTGACCAACAAATTCACGGACATCCCCATAGCCATTCTCATCTTCTGTGTAGTGTTGAATAACTGCCCCAATATCACCAATCCGGTTACCAGGAACACATTGGTCAATTCCCATAAACAGTGACTTCTTAGTAACGTCCATTAACTTTTGGATTTCAGGAGAAACTTCCCCCACCGCATAGCTCCAGCAAGAATCACTGAAAGCACCGTCAACACTGACAACCGTATCAACCTTTACTAAGTCGCTCTTCTTTAAGATTAACTTCTTACGAGGAAATCCGTGACAAATTTCATCATTAACACTAACACAGGTAGCGTACTTGTATCCTTCAAAACCAATTTGTTCAGCTTTAGCTCCAGCAGCCTTGAAGTACTTCCGAGCGAATTCTTCAATCTTCCAACTTGAGATGCCCGGCTTAATAATTTTACGAAGGCCAAGGTGCATTGCCGCTAAAGCTGCCCCGGCCTTTTCCATTGCATCGATTTCTCGAGGTGATTTTAAACTAATCATTTTCGCGATCTCCTTATTTACAATCTAACATAAATAGTATACCACTTGTCTGCCCTGATATCGCAAACCGTGCTATACTATATGAACGTTATAGATTTAATGGAGGTTATAAAATGGCAAAAGCACTTGTAGTATACGCAACCATTACCGGTAATAATGAAGACGTTGCGGATATCATTACTGACGCTCTTGAAGATTTAGGAGTAGAAGTCGATGAAGTTGAAATGACAATGGCTGATCCAGCTGACTTTGAAGAAGCTGATATTTGTGTGATCTGTCCTTATACTTATGATGAGGGAGCTCTTCCAGAAGAAGGAATTGACTTTTATGAAGACTTGCAAGAAGAGCAACTAGCAGGTAAAGTTTACGGAGTTGCCGGCTCTGGTGATACTTTCTATGGGGATGACTTTTGTGTCGCCGTCGATAAATTTGGGGATGCCCTTGCCAAGACAGGGGCAACTAAGGGCGCTGAAAATGTTAAAATCAACCTCGCACCAGATGAAGAAGACATTCAAAAGCTCGATGCCTTCGCTAAGCAATTAGTAGAAAAGGCGGCTAAACTGAATGATTAAGGATCTGTGGGTAAAATATAAGTCAATCATCGCCTACCTTTTCTGGGGCGTTGTTACAACGGTGGTTAACTTAGCAGTGTTCCAGATTTTAAGTTCTGGAATCCATTGGAATTATCAAGTAGCTAATGTTATTGCCTGGTTTTTATCGGTTTTAGTAGCTTACTTCACTAATAAAGTCTGGGTATTCGGATCACATTACACTACCGTTAGTGACTTTATTGTTGAGTTTCTTCGATTCTATTTCTACCGAGGCCTCACACTTGTATTAGATATAATTATTATGTATGTTGGGGTTTCTTTATTAGGATTCAATGATCCTCTCCAACAATTTATCGTTAAATTTATTGATAATGTCATTGTGGTAATTGCTAATTATATTTTCTCAAAGTGGTTAATCTTCAAAGATAACCGTGATATTGCAGATAAATAAATGATAGGATTCGGACTGTAAACTTACAGTGCGAATTTTTTATTTATTTTGAGAATCCCAACTATAATAAATATTAAGAAGGGACTGACCTAAAATGATGAAAAAATTCCCACCAATTGAAAAAATATTAGAAGCTTATACAGCAATTGCTGACGGTCACGTTAAACTTGAAAACGATCAAGCACTCGTAACCTCCTCTAATGAAGCAAAAACTTATACCGTCACCTTTCACAACAATACTTATACTTCAAATGACAATGCCTCATACTGGCAAGGCTATCTTGGCTATCCCGGAATTGCTGTACTGATGCTTCAAGGAAAGTTACCATATAATAAGGAATTAGCTCAACAATTTGCCGGAGTTGATTGGAATAAAATCAATCAAGAATATAAGCGTAATTATGCGCAAGCTGCTGATGCTGTTATGACTGCTAAAGGAATTGATAAGAAGAAAGCAGAGACGGAACTTCATCATGTTTACGATGCCCTAAAGCAATTACCAATTATCGTTAAACGTGGATCATTACGACCACCTAAAGCAAACTAAAGGTGAATAAGAGACTACTCTTTTACAAAAAAGCTCTCTTATTCACCTTTTTTATTGTTGTGATAAGTATTTTTCAACAATTTTAAGAATCTTTTCGCTTGCGTGCCCATCCCCAAATGGTACTTCCGCTAGTTCCATTTGCCGATACTTCTTCTCATCATTTAACAATTCAAAAACCGCTTGTTGAATCGTTGTCGGATCAGTACCAACAATTTTTACGCCCCCCAGACTGACTGCTTCTTGACGTTCTGTTTCATCCCGTAAAAGCAAGAGGGGCCGATGCAATGCTGGAGCTTCTTCCTGCAAACCGCCTGAATCAGTTAACAGAATCGAACTCCTGGCAGCAATATTTAAGAAATCATGATGATTTAATGGTGCAATAAGATGAATTCGGTCATGGTCTCCTAAAATATCATTAGCCAGTGATTCTTCTTCTGGATGAGGATAAACAGGAAATATCAGGTCAAGATTGTTGTTAGTTTCCACAATATCACGCATTGTATGGAAAACACGTTTCATGGGGGCGCCGAGGTTATCTTTGCGCCGCATTGTCATTAATAAAATCCGATTATCTGCTGGGATGGACTGCAGTAAAGGATGCGTAAAATCTTCTTGTAAATTATGCTTCACGCTATCAATTGAAGTATTTCCAGTAACATAGATTCGCTTTGCCGGATGGTGCTCTTGCAATAAATTATCGCGGGTACTTGTCGTTGGTGCAAAATAAAGGTCTGCCAGATTATCTGTAAGACGACGATGCATTTCATCAGGGAATGGCGAATACCGTTCATAAGTCCGCAACCCAGCTTCAACATGGCCAAGTGAAATATGATGATAAAAGCTAATTAAGCTGGCAGCTAAAGTTGTAGTAGCATCACCAGCCACAAGGATCATATCTGGTTGTCCGGCATTAATCACATTATTTAAGTTATGTAAAAGCTGGCTCAACAGCTCAACTTCATTTGTGCTTGTTGCGTTCGATGAATCAACACTGAAATCAATTTGAAAATCCAAATATGCCAAGGTGTCGTTTAATAATTGTGAATTTCCCGTTGCAACAAGAACCGGTTGCCAGGTCGCAGGATTTTGATGCATCAATCTAATGATCGGCGCCAACTTCAAAACCTCAGCCCGCGTACCAAACAAAAACATAATCTTATATGGTGGCTGCATTAATGACTCTCCCTTCAGCTTTTAATAAAAAAGACGTAATCACTAAACAAAGCAATCACGTCGACAGTGCATTATCAAATGGTCCCATCCGGATTTGAACCGGAATCGACCGCTTAGGAGGCGGATGTACTATCCAATTATACTATAGGACCAAACTAAAGAATATTATCGCATTTACGAGGGATTTCGTAAAGACGGTAATTATTCTTTTTTAGTTTTCGTTATTTTTACGACGATGCTTCAAACGAATTCCTTTATTTTTACGATTCTTTTTCTTTCGCCGTTTCTTGGGCTTAGAGAATCCACTGAGGGTTTGATTCATCTTTTTGTGGGTTTCACCACTTAATTGTTCTTTTTGTAGGTGACGACTAGCCTGCTTTTTAATTGAAACCACCCGTTGACCTTCTTCCGGTTTCTGGTTGGTTAATTTATTATCACCAATGTAGAGCTTAGTTAGTTCATAATCACTGTCAGCAAGCAACTTCTTAAGGTCACGAATATCATGATCATCACCTAAACTAAGTGCTAACCCTGGTTCTCCTTGTCGCCCAGTACGGCCAACCCGATGAATATAGGTATTGAGCGATGTTGGTAAGTCAAAGTTAATAACGGCAGGCAATTTAGGAATATCAATGCCCCTGGCTGCCAAATCCGTCGTCAACAACAACTTGATTTGCCGCTTCCGAAACATCCGCATCGCTTTTTCCCGTTGTACTTGTTTTTGTCTACCGCCCAAGGTATCGACCGGAACATGTTCGTGTCGCAACCGACTTGCAGCATAATTAAGGGTACGGGTACTGTTGAAGAAGACAAGCGCCCGAAAATCTTTAATACTCGTCAACCGGCGTAAAGTTGCTGTTTTTTGCGCATTGGTTCGTGCACTTAAGTAACCATGTTCTACCGGTCCCTGAGAAGTATCCTCATCACGAACATCAATAGTTTCAATATCGCGACCAAACATCACATTCAATTCGTCCAGAACAGGAGATTTGGTAGCAGAGAAGAATGCTAATTGAGTAGATAACGGGGTCGCACGCTCAATATCTTCCACGACGGCTAAAGTATCGTCTTGAAGCATGTCATCGGCTTCATCAATAACCATTGTCATTAGATGACCGAGCTTTAAGTGGTGGTTATCAAGCATATGGAGTACCCGTCCAGGAGTCCCCACCACAACATCCGGGTGTTGGTGCAAATTCATAACTTGTCGCCGTAAATTTGCCCCCCCCGTCAGCGATTGAACGCTAACACCAATTAAGGTTGCCCATTCACGGATTACCTTGGTTGTTTGAATTGCCAATTCTTGTGAAGGTGCGAGAACCAATAATTGAGTTCCCTCGCCTGGCATAATCTTAGGCAAGAGTGGCAACGTAAAAGCTAGGGTCTTACCAGAGCCAGTCGGTGCTATTCCAAGGACAGATTGGTCAGTTTTTAATGCCGGCGCAACTGCTTTTTGGATTGCTGTTGGTTGCTTGTATTTTTCATCAAAGTGTTTTTGAAATTGTTCGATCAAATTAAATCATCCTATTCTTGATCGTTATCAGATGGGAAAACTAGTTGAGCAGATTGACGAAGGGAGTACATAACTGAGTTGACCGTCTTAGATAATTCTAACCAATGCTTGTACTTCTTCATTTCCTCTTCATCATCAGGATTGTTAAAGAGGTCTGCGAAATCATTCATTTCATCAGTCATTGAATTTTCTTCAACTGGTGCTTCAATTGGGTGCGCATTTTGGTCAGCATCATAGTAAGTAACCTTTCGCGTATCAAAAATACTATCAAAGACTAAGGTATCCTTCAAGCCGTAAACTTCAGAATAGAGGTGAGAGTTGGCAGTCTTACCGAAGTTTAAAGTGACAGTAAATTTATCATAGTTAAGGATTGCAACCCCTTTACCATCAACCCCAGTTTTAGTAAGCGTTGGGAAGTAAACTACAGATTCTGGTTCACCATAAATAGTAACGGCACCATAAACAGCATATACACCGAGGTCCATTAATGCTCCCCCTGCATACTTAAGGGTAAAGATATTTGGATATGGTTCACTGCCATTAAGAACTTTGTCAAAACGCGATGAATATTTCATTACAGTGATGGTTGCGCCTTGAACGTAATGTTCCTTCATCTCATCAACTTTCTTCAAGGCAGCTTGATAAATCTTGGTATGGATATGACGGGCTGCTTCAACCAAACGAGCCTTAGGGTGGGCTGCTAATAATGATTCAATTGCACTGTATTCACTTGGATTTACGAAGGCTGGTTTTTCAACAATAATAAATTTATCATTTTCAATTGCTTTCCGTGCTTGTTGATAGTGCAAACTATTTGGTGAAGCAATATAAACAACATCAAAGTCGCCCTCTTCAAAGAACTTATCAATGTCATCATAAAATTCAGTTGCTCCATATGGCTTACCAAACTTCTCAGCATGCTCTAATGTTCGAGAATAGACAGCAGTCAATTCATATTTTCCAGTTGCCTTGGCCGCATCTAGCATCTGATCAGTAATAATATTTGTTCCAATAACACCAAGTTTTAGCATAAAATCAACTCTTCCTTTTCAAATATTTCTTTGCTTATATTTAATTTTAACAATTATTGCGCGTTTTTAACAGAAATGAAATCTTCTGATAATAGAAATGTGTGTATAATTAGTTATGTTATAAAATGACTTATCACTTAATTGAGGAGACTGATAAAATATGAGAAAAAAAGGAATGTTACTTTTCGGCGCGGGACTAATGGCTGGACTCACCAGTACTTTAGGGTTCAGTCGTGCGAAGAAAAGCAATAATACGATCTCGTTACCCATCTTTTATGCGGGCACATGGCAATATTATGATAAAGAACGAGATCGCTCTCATAAAATAACCATCTCTCCTGAATTAAAGCTCAGTATCGATAACCAAATCATTCCGGCAACGGTTCAACAAATCAAACCTGATAAGTTAGTTTTCCTTGATCGGTTTGGTTATCACATTACTATCCAGGCGAATGAGCAACGGCCAATTTCATTAACCGATGAGGCTGATGACCAAGTTTATACTATTCAACCATTAAAATAATGTTGGCGCTGCAAGACAGCGTTTTTTATTTTTAAATTATTTTTGAGTGCTGAGTGTACTGACGATGTGCCGGTGCCTTATAGTTTTGCATAAATGCCAAAATCTGGTCAAACTGGTCACTAAAACAGATATTATTTAGATAAGAATCTTCCACAAAGCCCGCCTTATTCATTTGCTTAAATAAATCGTTTAACGAATCATAAAAGCCATTAAAGTTGTAAAAAGCAACTGGCTTATGATTATCCCCAACTGTTGTCCATGAAGCGGCCTCGGTAATTTCCTCTAATGTCCCAAAGCCGCCGGGAAAAGCTAACAATCCATCCGCAAGATCCATCATCGTTTGCTTGCGAATATCCATATTAGGGACAATTCTTACATCTTTTAATTCGTTATAAATGGCTCCACGTTCAGCTAGCTCAGTAGTTATTACCCCGTGAACAACGCCGCCATTTTTTAAGACTGTCCGAGCAAGGGTTCCCATCAAGCCAAACGCACCAGCACCATAAACTAATTCAATATCGCGTTGGACCAGCCATTCACCAAATCGTTGTGCTTCATAATTAAATGCTGGATCATTTCCGTCACGCGCACCACAATAAACTGCAATTCGTTTAATCATACAACTACTCCCCTTTAATATTTTTTAGAGAATCTAATTGATGCTTAATTGTTGCTGCCGCACTCTTAATCTCCTCTTCTTCCAATGGGTAAAGCTTTAAGAGGAGGAGGTTGCCAATCCCTTGCCGACCAATTAACGCTGGAAAACTGATGTAAGTTGAATACTGCGGCTGATAAATTGCAACCGGCAACGCTAATTGTTCATCCGCAAAAATTGCCGTAATAATTCGGAGAGTCCAAGCAGTAACAGCACTAACATTATACCCTAATCCATCGAGAGTGTACCAATTACTAAGGTTCGCCTTAATTTTAAGCTGACTTTGATCTAAGTGATGACCATTGATTGCCGCAGTTAAGGGTTGTCCATTCACACGAACAGTTGACCAAGCAAATACCTGGTGACCATCGTGTTGACCATAGACAAAGCCAGTTACATTGGCAGCAGCGACCTTTGCGGCTTCTGCAATTGCCCGATAAAGGCGCGCAGTTTCAACAACCGTGCCAATCCCAATTACTTGCTTTTGCGGCAAGCCAACTTTTTGCTGGAGAACAGCAGTAATTGCCTCATTAGGATTAGTAAGGTTAATTAAGATCCCACTAAAATCACTCTTAAAAATCTTATTACCAACTTGTAAGGCCTGCTGATAGCTAGTCTCAAGCTCAGCCATTGGTTGTTGCTTCATCAAAGCACTCTTTCCAAAGGCGGTAATAAGGATATCCGCATCGGCTAAGGCAGCGTAATCTTGAATAATTATTTTTGTGTGGGTCGCTAAAACCGTTTGGGCATCATTTAAATCGGCCTGAATTGCAATAGCTAGTTGATCTTTTTCATCAATCAAAACTAATTCATCAACTTTTCCGTTCATTACTAATTGGTTGGCTAGCATTTCACCCACATGACCGAGGCCAATAATTCCAATCTTTCTCATTTTTAGCGCTTCTTTCTATTTCCCGGGAAATAACGAAAGTGAAAACAAGGTTATTACCCTACTTTAAAAAGATAGAGACTAGGAAATAATCTCCTCAGTCTCTTTTTTATTTTTCCTGAAAATCCTGAACTTCTGGGAAATCACTAAGAATTACATCACGGGCACCCTTTGAGAAATCAAAAGTTGCTTGAGCATTATAACTTTCTTGATGATCTCCTACATATAATACTACTTGCGTTGGTTGCAAGTCTATTTGGACACCTAACTCAATGGCAGCTTTAACCAATTGTTGAACATCGTCTGAGTAAACATCGCTGATTGCTTGCAATGGATGTTGGAAATTAATATTTTTCGTGTAACGATCATTGGCAATTTTTAACCCAAATGATAATAAATCACCATTTTCAAGTTGATCTGCTAACTGACCGCTAAGAGTTAGTGAAGGATCATCCACTCGTCGTTGTACAAACTTCAAAGCAAGCTGGTATTCTCGCGGAGCATTAAACTCAACAATAAAGTTTTGCAACTCTGCGATTAACTGCATTGCTTCTTCATGCATCCACGGCAATTGTTCCTTTGGCTTTTGTAAGGCCACTTCATTATTCCGCTTTTTTGCTTCCGCTAATCGTTCCTCCAAGTTATCAGGTAATGGTGAAAGAATACTATTTAAAAGCATTAATTCAAGGAAGTTAATCGTATCATCACTAATTCCTGTTCGCGACAACGGGTCAAGGTCAAAATTACGAAATTCAAGATAATCAATTCCTTTATGTAAAGCCCCATCAATATCATGCATATCATGGTTATGCCGCCGTAATCGTACTGGGCCAAAGAATTCCTTCATACTATAGTAAGTGCCATTGTCCATGAAGTGCTTTAGTTCTGCAAAATGCTGGTCGTATGAAGTATAGGTAACTTGCTCATTGGTAAAGTTATCATCCCCATAATCACTACAACGCAAACTTCGAACTGGCAGCTCCAAATCCTCTGGAATACTATGTGGCATATCTTCAGAAACCGGACTTGCTCCATATAAGTACGTAAATAACCATTGATAAAGGTAGAATTTTTGCGCTAATTTAAAGTAAAGATGATTTTGAAAATCAATGCGGTTTGGATACCGGTCTGCATAAAAGCGGTGATAAATCTCGTTGATTAATTCACCATCCAAACTAAAATTAACATGGACATCCCCTAAAATTTCTTGAACAATACCATATTTCTTTCCTAGGTAATCATGAGTCTCTTGGTCCCATTTCTTAGTAAATGCAGTTTGTAAATATTCAAGGTCATGCTGATAAGTCGGTCCTGGCGCCATACTTAACGGCCATAATCGTTCATCACTCCGTAAATGTGAGATAACAATCTGCTCTAACATTTTTAGTTGCCGAACTGCATTTTTAGCTCCAACAACTGGACCCGTTTCAAAGTCCATCATGTCATCCGTATAGCCTGAGTTCAAATAAATATTATATTGCCGCGAACGCAGATTTTCAGGATATGGATAACGACTTGCCCGCCCATTGGTCAAAATTCGGTGCTTCTTTGCCTCTAAACCAAACTGTGAAGAAAAAAGTTTGGCATTTAATGACGGTTCTTTTAAAGCTGCTTTAAGTTGATCATAATCGGTTCCCATCCAAGAATCCCTCCAATCAATCATTTTAATTTTATTCAAATTCAACCATAACACTTTTGAAACATAATAGACAATAATAACTTAATTATTTTACTGGATAATCACTTCAAAATAGATTAACGCTTTCTGTCCTTAATTATATCAATCTCCGCCACCAAGGAACACTAAATTGCTGATATGCTTTATTCTTAGCAAAGAAATGATTAATTCCGCTATTTTTACACTGATGTTCTTTTAATGAATTGACATAATCAGCATAAACCTTTATTCGTTGCGAATCCGGAACACCCCGCCACGCGATAACATCCTGCATATTTTTTACTAAGTCAGCATAATTACCGCCATCATCATAATCAATAGGTGCCTGCCAATATTTTTTAGCGATCCTTCGAAGCTGACTATCGGTCGGTTGAGTAATATCAAGACGCTGATGAGTATGCCGATATTTACCAGTTACATAATACTCTCCATAAGGAATTCCATAATTAAAAGATTCTGTATCAGCAATTTGCCGTAATTGATTGGTCGAATAATGCGTGGGATCTGAATCAACCCTTCCTTGGTTATCAAAGCGATAAATATTCCATTGACTAATAAACTTTCCTGTTTCGATATCAACAATAAATTCAATCATTCGGGCTGGATTAGCATACCGACGATACGAATTACGAACTAATTGAACTTTCATATTAGAGGGATAAGTAAATTTATGATGGTAACGATTATGATAATTAGCACCAGTCTTAAAGTCTAATTTAAAGTGATTATCGTGGGCATAGGAAAGCAATCGTTGAAAATCTGTCGCTTCTGATGAAAGAGAGGGACGCTGATATCGGCGAATAAAAGCGATGTTTTGCCGATCAAGATAACTGCGAAATAAATGAATTTTGCGTCCTAATAAATCTGCTTTTAGCCCTTTCTTCCCTAAATAAGCCGTCACAACTAAATCACGAAAATAAGGATAGAAAAAACTGGTGGGGGCTAACTGAGGTGAAAATTGATATACAGTTGGTGAAAATTGAAGAAATCCATAGTTATCAATATAAGCTTTTAAATGGTGATTAATAATTAAATCAAGCTGTTCACGAGCGTTGAGACCGCTTTGTTTCAAGGCTCTTATATAGTTAACGGAACCAATTTGATTTACTTCTATCATGTTATTTGTCATAAATATCGTTTAACGGTTCATGAACCATCGTAACATGCTCGCGCTCGGCTTCTATAAAATGGTCACCAACAGATGCAAAACCATATTTTTTATAAAAATCTTCAACATAGGCTTGAGCATGAATAATTATCTTAAAGTTGGGGAAATTCACTTTGATTCCACTTAATAAATGTTCAATAATCTTTCCACCTAAACCAATCCCGCGTGCTTGTGGAGCCACAACTACGCGGCCAAAAGTTACAACATCATTCTGAATAAAATAACGTGCATAAGCAACTACTTCACCATTAGTAGTCGCAAAAACATGGTGCGCAAGTGAGTCGCTATCATCCGGATCAGGATAGGAACTCTGTTGTTCTCCATTAAAAACTTGTGCTCGTAACTTAAGAATGGCAAAAAGTTCATTAACTGTTAGTTCAGTAAACTGTTTATCAAACCATTGCATAATTTATCCCTCCTATAATTTTATATATTATACAAAAACTAGTAAGTTAGCATAATTTTCCCGCAAAACAATTTTATTATTAAATTTATGGAATATAATAAAGGTAATGATTTATTTGTGAAGGGAGCGTTCAATAATGGATAATTTTTCACCAAATCGTCGAAACGTTGTTGATATTACCGACTTAAATAAGTTTTTAACAAAAATGTATGGTTTAATGACCCTAGCAGTATTGCTTTCTGCCTTAACTGCTTGGCTCGTAATGACTGTTTTCGCTCAGCAATTTACTGCTTTTATGGTCAATAACCGCTGGGGAATGTGGTTAATTATCCTCTTGCCAATCATCCTGACGTTGGGGATTAATTTTAATGCTACTCGCAGCCCTGGCCTTTGTCTGTTCCTATTAATTTTAACAGCAATCGTCTACGGAATTACCTTTGCTTTTATTGCAGGTGCTTATGCTGGCACTGATATTGCAACAGCTTTCGTTTCCTCAGCGAGTGTATTCTTAACAATGGCGATTATTGGTACTTTTTCTCATCGTGATTTTACGCGAATTGGTTCTTATGCCAGTGCAGCCTTAATTGGCTTGATCATCGCCATGCTGGTTAACTTTTTTGTCCAAAGCCCAATGATTAATTATCTGCTTTCGATCGTTGCCGTAATCATTTTTACAGCGTTAACTGCTTGGGATGCACAACGAATGAAAAATATCTATATCGAATGCAATGGTCAAGTCTCATCCAATGGACTGGCTGTTCTTGGCGCTTTACAGCTTTACCTTGATTTTATTAATCTCTTTATTAGCTTCTTAGACATTTTTGGATCAAGCAATGACAGATAAAAACATTAAATAACAAAAATGGTCAGTGAAAAAAATGCTAGTTTTTTCCTGACTATTTTTTCTTAGTATATTTTTTCCACACTAATGCCTCTTTAATACACGGATAGTGACGAATAAGGATTAATGTATATGTACCAGTTGTAACCGTAAGTAATAGCCAAATTACCCAACCATTATCTGGCAAAAACTTAAAACGTTCTCGTAAGACTTCATCTAATAAGTCAAATAATAGTCCTTTAAATGTCATCTTTAGCCCTAAAAGGTGGTCTGTTGCAATTTCAACCATAAATACGAGGGCAAATCCATTTGAACTACTCCCACTTAGCTAAACCTACGGTTTAATGCTTGAAGTGGGAGATTCTGGAAACATCGCATACTTACCCTACCGATTCTGAACGAACCTTCAAGCAGAGGTTACGACTATTAGCCAAGGCTCGTCCCGAGCCTAACTTTATCTATCGGATAGCTAATCCTTTTTGCAA
>OMGQ01000584.1_pt1 | contig 33732 bp, 27 predicted proteins | sample 1646071 | NCBI WGS metagenome assembly OMGQ01 (sample SAMN05578585, study PRJEB25193) | human gut metagenome | biome: Human Microbiome; feature: human-associated habitat; material: feces | host: Homo sapiens | place: USA:Birmingham
TCAGAAACCATGTATCACGTTCATTTTCCCTGACCTCACATTAACATAACATCTGCACCTTCGCAAGATATTTTTTCAAAACTTGCATCTAATACATCAACTCCGTTCTTTTTCTGAGATAATCACTCAGTGCATCTGTAGCATCCATTTCTCCGGTCATCTGTACGACCACCGCATATCCTTCATTCATGTGAGCATATGGCTGATCGCCTGATTTATCCAGAAATACCTCCACTTTTTCAGAAATTGTCCTGTCTATATCAGGAGTTAACTCGTCAATATCTTTTAGCCGCTCCAAATCAACACCGGAGTCTATCAATGACTGATTTACCATGATGCTCACCTCTCTTCCAACATATTCTTTCTATAAGTCGTCCTATTCCTATAATTTTATCAAACACATCACCTTACCTTTCTGTCTGATTCCTTTCATGTTCCTGATATCTTTTTATGGCATTACATATTCTGTTCGGCGTTTTGGCTTCCATTCGTATCATCTGCTGTCAACGTTACAGTTGACCTCTATCAGAATCTTTCTGAATACTGCCAGCTTCTTCGCAAGCCTGCCAGTAGTTTCCGGAGTATCTTTGACGCTCGCTTGTAAAATCTTTTACAAGGTTATGGCATCTGTGGAATCAGATCATACAGCTCATTCAATTTTCAATGTCCCAGAATCACATTCGCTTATTTGCGAATCTAATTGTACTGTCATTATATTTCGCTTTTCTGTTAATGTCAAGTATTCCATTCGCATATTTGCGAATGTTTCTGTTTACAAATCGATTATTTGCATGTACAATGGAATTAACAAGAAAAAGGATGTGATTTTGCTATGACGATTGGTGATAAAATAAAAAGAATCCGGACATTCCGGAAAATGACACAGGCAGAACTTGGCGCTGCTCTTGGTTGGGGCGATAAAGGAGCAAACAGACTTGCACAATATGAAACAAACTACCGGGTTCCAAAACAAGATTTGATTACGGAAATGGCAAAAATACTAGACGTGAATCCATGGACGTTATATGATGCCACAGAAATGAATGCTTCTGAATTTATGGAACTCTTATTCTGGATTGACGAATTTAACCCATCGGCTATCAATCTGTTTCAGATGGAAACCTATCCCGGTGAAAAATGCAATTCCAGCGAAGATACCGCTGTCCGTTACCATGATAATGACAACTGGCCCGCACACCCACCTATGGGATTATGGATCAACTACGGATTAGTCAATGAGTTTATGAAAGAATGGGGAATCCGGAAAGAAGAACTCAAATCCGGTCAGATTACAAAAGACGAATATTTTGAATGGAAAATCAATTGGCCTCATACCTGTGATGACTGTGGGAAACATGAGCCAATGAAACAGTGGAGAACTGCAAATACAGAACTTAGTGAAACTTAGCGATACTTAAATTTATTCTATTTTTAATTTTTAAACAAGGAAAAAGCACTGTAAAACCGGTCAGCAAACGATTTTTCAGTGCTTTTACGTGTTATTCTATTAAATTTTGCCTACCTGCATGTATAAGTGAAACTTAGCGATACTTAAATTATGCCCAATATGGAATATACTTTTTATACCTTGGTGCCGTATCCGGATCCATTACTTTAATATATCCGCCTTCAACAGCACTGGTAAGAAGCCTCGATGCCTTTGCTTTCTCTTTTTCTCCTAATCCAAATATTTTTCGAATATCTGAATTGGAAATACCTTCAAAATTCACATATGCCAGACAGGCCTGCATATAACAAGTTCGCATCCGATCTTCTTTCGATGTTAATTCAAACGGTACTTTGGCAAACAGTATTGCTTTTGTAAATTGATTATTTTGATTTTCAATCCTCGGCGCAAGTAACTCATTTTTACCGGTTTCCTCAATAATCTTATCATAACCACTGCCTCGTTCTTCACAAATACCACATTTATGCATAAATCCGGCAATATTTTCATTTCTGGAAACTGGTACCGAGTCTACTATTCTTTCGATTGCCACCAGAGGTGCGCCGGCATTTGCGAACTCAATTCGGTTTTTAAACACCTCTACCATCGGATTCGTTCCCCTTTGCTGCAGATCCTGATGTATCATAGCATTTGCCAACAGCTCGCGGACAGCAATTTCCGGAAAACTGACAACTGATTTTCTTGTCGCTTCTACAATAACCTCTTCCTGCGGAATAATCGTCATAATATACTGTGCGATTTCCTCATGCGAAAATGCATAGCCTGCACAGAATTCTTTTTCTCTGATGGCATCCAGTCTGGAATTTTCCTTATACCATATCACCCTGACAGTTCTTCTATGCAAAGATTCAAATTTCTTCAAATCTTTTGCAATCATCAATGCTCCCATATTCGTGATATCCCATGTGCCGGCATCATTTCTTTTTATGAATTTTTCATGCTGTAAATCTTCTAATACTTTATCCCGATTTCTCGGAATTGGCATTTCCAGTTTGTCGTAATATCTCGAATAATCCAGTAATGACACCATTTCATCTTCATCTAAATTTCCCATCGCAACTCGCAGTTCATATGGTGTAGAATCAAATGTTCTCCATAACTCTCTTTCTTTATCTGGATACTCTTTTAAGTTCTTCTTATTTGTTCCAATTCGTATATATTCGCCTCCCGCAAATTGTACCGGCTGTTTTTCTGCACAAGGAATTTCCATCAATACAACCATTCCCTCATCCATCGGAACCTCAAAAAATCGAAAATTAATTCTTGGTGAAAGCATTCTGGAAAGCCATACCTCCAATTCCTCATTTCCTTTTTTCATTTTACGATACTGAAATTCAGTTCCAACAATTTTATGCGTCGCATCATCTACACCCCAAACAAGATATGCTTTTGGTCGTTCGCACAACGCAGCGGAATTACTGAGAGCAGAAATATACTCGCCAATCATCTGCGGTTGCTTGTTATTACATTTAAACTCTACCCACTCAGTCTCGTCCGGAAGCTTTGCAAGTTCTCGCACAAGACTTTGCAGATATTCTACTGATCGTATTGCCATGACATCACCTTCCTATTCTACTACTTCTAAGTTCCATCCAAATTTTTCTAGTTCTATTCGTGCTTGATTCGTCACATTTTTACTCGGTATCGCCAAACATAGTAACCCTTTTGCACGTGTCATCGCTACATAATGACATTTTAATCTTTTCGTATTCCTTACACCTAATTTAGGATGTTTTCCCGAAAGCCATGGTAATATAGATGACAGATTATCTTCGTAATACTTTGTCTCCACTACTAGTGTTGCCAAATGTGTTCTACCCTTTGATGAATGTATACTTCCAAACTTTATATTTATCTTATCTCCTGATTCATTCGTATATACTTTTTCATTCACCCTATTTCTATTATTCGTACATTCTTCTGTTTTCTCACTGCCATTCCAAGACAAAATTTCATCTTTTCTTGCATCATTGCATTTTATAACATCTGACAAAAGATGTAATATTTGATCGACAACATTTTCCCATTCATTCTTTGTTTTCCAATCCATGTACATAAGTTCCAGCAATTCATTTCTAATTTTTTCTCTATTCTCTGGTTGCACTGTTTTAATAATAGAATTAAATGCTGAAGAAGATTTCCCAACTTCTTTCAAAGGGTACTTTCTCATTATTTTGCATATTCCTTTTGATATCCATTCAACTTTTAAAGAAAGCTCTCCTTTTTTCGCCAGCTGCTCCTCACCAATCCGAAAATAATCAATCAGATGGTTTGGGGTCTGTTTTTTTACTTCGGGATTATAATCTTCAAAATAATTTCTCACACTCATTTCTTTATCTGTTTTGTGAACCATTCCCAACACATGACAACCATACTTCTGATTTTTTTCTAATTCTTCATGCGAAAAACTTCTGAATATTAAATCTGCAAATTTGTCTACTACAATATTCTCTTTCCCTTTTTCAAATAAGAATATTGTGTTTTGTATATTCGTATTCGAAAAAGGTCTCCCTTCACCTACCATATTACTCTTATCCAGTGCTACGCCATTAGCCAACTTTGCTATTTCTGCTCCAAATCTTTTACTGTTAAGCATCCGTAGTACATTTGCTCTTGGAAAATATTCGACATCCTCCATTTTTTCATAGGAACTATAAATTGCTTGATTACTATCACCGTATGCCTGATAAAAACTATTGTATATCGCTTTTTCGTAGATTTTATTTAACAATTCCCATATTTCTTTTTTCGTATCTTGTGCCTCATCTATAAAAATAACAGGAAATCTCATCTGTATCAACTCAGCAAGCGTTGAAATTTTATCTATTCCTTTTGCTGCATACAATTCCATTTCATTAAAAGTAAATTCTCCTCTACGCCTTGATTCAGTAACCGCCTTTACCACATTTTTATATGTTGCTGTTTCAGTTCCCAATTTAACGTCTAATTTATACGGTAATTCCAGTGGATCACATACATATTTATCTTTTCCATGTGCTTCTAACCACTTTTTTACTCGTATACTTTTCCATCGACGTTCCAGAACATAATCTGTGTCAATTATATTTACCGAACAGCCACAGCTTCTCAAAAAAGGCATTGCAATAAATGTATCCAAAAACGTTTGAAATGTTCCAATAAAATGCGGATAAGATAATAATTTTTTCCCAACACTCAGAGTTCCTAATCGCTCTTCGATTTCTTCTCGTGCAACATTTGTATGAGATAATACACATATCCCACGATTTTGCCATTTCCATTTACGGGATAATATTGCCAACTTCGCTACCAAAATAGTCGTTTTTCCACTTCCTGGGCAGGCATGAATATCTACTGAATTCATATTTTTCAAAATTTGAATTCTACATTCATCCAATTCAATATCAGGCATTATACTTTTAACCCATTCAATATCCTCATCCGTAATTTGTAATCCGAAATTTTCTTTATCCATACTCTATATTCCTTCAATTTTTGTTGTCACATATTCTATAGCTTTCACCAAATAGTTTGGCAATACTGTCACTATCTCTTCAACTTGTTTTCCCTTAAATATATTTTCCAAATCAAAACTAAATTGTTGCGCAAACTCCGCTTTTGATACCAGCTTATGTGAAAAAAATGAGTATACATAGGATGCTTTAGCTTCTTTATTCTGATATTCATTATATTCTTTTCTATACTTTTCTAATAGCTCCGCTTTCTTCTCCTCGTTCTTTTCTTTATCCTGAATTTTTTCTGCAAGCATAGTTGCAATAGTTTGCAACATTTCTTCGCCTAATCCATTTGCGGCTAGTTCATATTCCAACGTCCACTGCTCTGGAATAAATGTTTTAACATTTTGACCATTTGCCTTTTTTTCAATCTCTTGTATATATTTTTCTTTGTCTTTTATTTCAGACTCTACTTTCCATTTTCGATTTTTCTTTGGCCAATTGTCTCTATCTTCATATTTTTCATCAATACAAATTGCCGGTGCACATTCTGGCATTACATCTCTATCTGTAATACACGATACCGGAATATTTATTTTATCTCCCTCTTTTCTCTGAAAAATCCTGGCATATCTTCTAAGTCCTGTACTCTTAACATCAACGATAGATATTCCATAATCTGTTAGATTTCTATTCAATAATTTCGCAAGAGTTGGTAAAAGTAACGCCTCACCTGGTCCTTCTACAATAATTACACCTTTTGCAAAAAATAAATTTGCTTTTGTAGCATCTAAATAACGTTCTAAAAATTTATAATCAGAAGAATCCAACATTGTTTCGCCTTCTCTCATCGAAAATGCTTTTCGATTTTGAATCAAAAGCAAATTATTAAGTTCCACCACTGAAGCGAGTAAAGGGGAATGCGTTGTCAATATTACCTGTTGATTTTCTCCTTTCTTTTGCATAGACTGTATAAGCTTCAATTGTCTTTGAGCATGTATATGTGCTTCCGGTTCTTCAATTAACATAAATGTACTTAATTCATTATCATCCTGATTCAGTAACATTTCACATGCCATACTCATTAAATTGCTTGTTCCAAGTCCTACATTACCATAATTTGATACCGAATCTTTTTGAATATTCAAATCCAATTTCTCCAGCAGCGAATATATCTTCTTTTCATCCGTGTTGCCATCACCAGAAACTGTGATTTGTGTTTTTACAGCATCATTATTTAGCATTAACTCCGCATTTAAAATATCACTAATTCCCTGATTCACATCTTTAATCACTTTATGTCCAGCCAGCAACTGATTAGATAAATCAAAAATTCCAGCAAGCGACAATGAGGTTATATCTATGCCTTCTTTATATTGTCGCTCACCTAAATTCAATTCTGGTATACTACTTAATATTTGAGCCAAACGTGATCCTCTTCCCGATTTCATTTGTGCTTGTGCATCTCTTAGCGGCTTTAAATATGTCACTCTTAATAATTCACGTGCTTCTGCTGCCGGTGCTGCTACATCTGCATTTCTTCCGCAATTTATGCTTACAAATGTCCTATGTGGCTTTACATTGGTCATATACTTTGCTGACCAATTAATTATTAATGTTTCTTCGTCTCTTGTGTATGTTAAACACTCCAAAAAAGCTGCTTTTTCTTTAGCTGTTAAATTTGCAAATGTAACAGTAATATGTATTTCATTGTCGGTATTTTCCTGATAATAATCAGACAAATCTACACGTTGCCAAGACTGATCTGTTGTTCCTAATACATAACGAATGGCATCGATAACTGTTGACTTTCCACAATCATTTTCCCCTATAAGTACTGTAACTCCTGGGTTAAAATGAAATACTGTCTTCTCTTTAAACGCTCTAAAGTTTTCAATTGAAACTGAAGAAATATACATAAAACACCCTCCATATTTTGTAAACCTTTTACTTACTCCCCATATTTAACTGATTCTTCCGCTACCATTTGCACCTGCTCGTTTCTCTGAATCTTCCGATAATCCACTGTCTTTTTTGAACGCATTTCCCTGTAAATCACTCCCGCCAGTGCACTCATCACAGCATCATACTTGCTTTTGTCTTCGAATAGAGATCCATAGCTGTCTTGTGCTTCCATATAACTTTCCATTGCTGCATTTCCAAAAGCTGAAGGGAAAATACTTTCCGTAAAGATTCTTGGATCTGAGGTACGAGCGGAACTTGCCAGCTTATCATCGGCAATCAGTTTATCATGTAATGCACCGAGCATTACCCGATCTCCATCAGTGAACTGTCCTTTGTACTTCTCGTTAATCTTATCCAAGATTTCATCCAATGTGCTTTTCTGTCGGATTCCCTGTGCTCCCTGTTTTTTGGATGGAACATACTGCCCGTCAACTTTTTCCAGTTTTATTGCCCCTTCAAAAGTCTTCTGTAATTTATAGTATTCCAGTTTCAGCTTCCCATCTAAATCAATCGGTTCTTCCTTTTCTTCCGGTAAGAGTCCAATTAAATAGCTAAGGAAGAGATATTCCTTATGCATATCCGCGTCAAACATACGAACTACTTGTGTTATATAACTATACCATCGTAATAATTTTCTTACCTGCCTTCTAAACTGATAACGTTCTTCTGGATTTTTCAAGTTATATCTATCTGCTACCGGTTTTAATACACTTGTCATTTTCCCCATTGCAGTTGCATCTTGCTTACCAGGATGATTCCATATATCAATAAATGCCTTGATATCACTTTCATTATAAATTGCATAATCCAGAAGTTCTTTTTCTGTTTGATAAATCAGATCTACGTTTACTTCCTGCTCAAGGCTTGTCTCCTGATAAAATGGCTGAAATGCTTCCAAAATATCTTCTTTTTTATTTGCGAAATCAAGTACAAATGTGTCTACTTTTCCAGGGCATGTTCGATTTAAACGAGATAACGTCTGCACTGCTTTCACATTTTTCAGTTTCTTATCAACAATCATTGTGTGTAACAATGGTTCATCAAAACCAGTCTGATATTTTTCCGCAACTACCAGAACATTGAAATTATCATGAAATTCTTCCTTGGTCTGGCTCTCTGATATGTGACTTCCGTCTTTCCTTACGTTCAGCCCAGATTCTGTATACTCTTCATCTCCATCCTGCACCGTTCCGGAAAATGCAGCCAAAATATCCATATCTACATAATGCTGTTCTCTTATATATCTTTTGATTTCATGGAAATATCGAACTGCTGCCAGTCTCGAATCTGTAACAACCATCATTTTCCCTTTTCCACCTATTTTTTGTTTCGTAGTCTCTCTAAATGTTTCTACGATAATCTGTGATTTCTGGCTAATATTATATGGATGTAATTTTTCATATTTTTTTATAATCTTTGTTGCTCTGCTTTCTGGAAGCTCGGGATTTTCTGGTGTATCTTTTGCAATTTTAAAACAGGTGCTGTAAGTCATATAATTCTGTAAAACATCCAGAATGAACCCTTCTTCTATCGCCTGTTTCATGCTATAAATATGAAATGGATGAATGCTCCCATCTGTCCATTGACTTCCAAATATCTCTATTGTTGCTGGTTTCGGAGTCGCAGTAAATGCAAAAAAGGATAAATTTGGATGTTTTCCATGCGTCAGCATCTCCTGAACAAGTTTATCATTTCTGTCTATTTCATCTTCTGCTTTTCCTTCTATTTCCGCATATTCTCGCAATGCCGCTTCTGTATCAGCCAATGCTGCTTTCAATTTCATTGCAGAACTTCCCGTCTGTGAAGAATGAGCTTCATCTACAATAATTGCAAAATTTCTTCCGGAAACCTTATCCACTTCCTGATAAATCACTGGGAATTTCTGTAAAGTAGTTACAATAATTCTCGCACCGTTATTAATGGCGTCTCTCAAATCTTTTGAGTTCTTTTTATCATCAATCGTCTCTACTACCCCTATTGTATGGTCAAACCCTGAGATGGTCTCCTGCAACTGTTCATCTAACACGGTTCGATCCGTAACAACAACCACACTGCTGAAAACGGATGCGTCATCAGAATCATGTAAAGATGCCAGTCTATATGCTGTCCAAGCAATGGAATTGGATTTTCCAGAACCTGCACTGTGTTGAATCAGATAATTATGACCAGCACCTTCTTCCTTCACATCTGCAATCAATTTGCGTACAACATCCAATTGATGATATCTAGGAAAAATCAATCTTTTCTTTTTCGTAACCAGCTCTGAACCATCCGGCATCTGCTTCTTCTCTTCTTTTACCTGCAGATGAATAAACTTTTGGATAATATCCATCATGCTATCTTTCTGGAATACATACTCCCAGAAATATGATGTCGGATAACCATCTGGATTTGCAGGATTTCCTTTACCGCCATCATTTCCAGCACCATTTGAGCCTTGATTAAACGGAAGAAAATATGTACTTTTTCCTTCCAGCCTAGTTGTCATCCACACTTCCAACTGATCAATACAAAAATATCCTAAAATTCTCTTATTAAACTGGAAACATGTTTCCCTTGGATCACGATCATACATCCACTGCCGTTTTGCATTATCAACATTCTGTCCTGTATACTGATTCTTTAATTCCAGTCCAAATACCGGAATCCCATTTACCGACAGAACCATATCAATAGAATTACGTGTATCACTGGAATAAAACCACTGTCTGTTGCAAGTAATTTCATTCTTTTCGTACAGTGCTTCTGCTGTTTGATTTAAGCCTGATTCTGGTTTAAAATAACATACTTTGAAAGGAATGCCTCTATGTTTAAATCCATGCCGCAGTACAGAAATAAGTCCGTCCATATCACAAGCATTGTTAAACGCAAGACAGAATTTGCGTTTGGGATCCACTTTATTCTGTAATAAAAAGCGTTTCCATTCTTTCGGCTGCGTTCTCTGAACAAATCTCAATAGAGTATCTTTATAAACGCCAAGCTGAGGATCATACATATCGTTATTATGGGTGTAACCACCTGCCGGTGATAGAAAAAATTCTTCAATATCTGCTTCAAAACGTTTCTCTGTTGTAACATCTATACTCAAGATTCTGGCACCTCCTTTTTCCCTGTGACATACTCATAAATCAAGGATTTTTTATAATTTTCCAGTTCACTTATGAATTGCTCTTTTTTTTCTATAATTTTATTTATCTGGTTACATTTTTCATTTAAAAATGTAGTAATTTCTCTCTGTTCTTCCAAAGGAGGAACTGGTATCACAATACTTTTCAAATCTTCTTTAGAAACTTTTAAGCGACATGTATTGACTTTATCATCTCCACGCACAATCGCATAAATTCCTTTTCCCAGACTGAACAAAACTCTAAGCATCGTTTTGCTTCTAAAAACATATTCACAAAATTTTGTTGTACAATGATCTTCTATGTCATCATAAAAGGTATAATATGCAGGACTTACACACCCATAATATTTTGACTGTCCGGAAGCTCCTACTATCATATTCATACTATTCATTACCAAATCACCTTTGTGTGCTACTTTATATTGTTCAAAATCTTCTTTAAACCGATCAAGATTTGTGGTCTTTTCTGAATATAATGTAACTCCAAGATCAATTGATAATGATAGTCTCTCTTTCGATTTAATTGGACTATTTTTTTCATTTCGTTCTTTCAATACTCGTCTAAAAGGTAATAATTTCCAGTCTACAGGTACTTCCCCAATCCATTCAATCTTACTATCTTTCATCTTTCTATTATTTCTAATGCCTTTAGTTACACCTTCAACAATAATAGATTGCATCAATTTTTTATACTCTTCAATAGATATCCTGTTACCATGAATAACTTTTTCTATATCATTACATTTTCTCTCCAAAAATGTGACAATTTTTTTCTGCTCATTTATTGAAGGTAACGAAATTTCTAAATTAGAATATTTTTCTGCCCCTATATTTTGAATAGTTGCCTGTACAAATATCATATTTTTCCACATTTCATATCCACTTGAAAGCGTAAAATAATATATAAACTTAGATACTACATTCTCCTTCAAAGAAGCTCTGATTAGATACCCTGCAAATGCACATTTTCCATATTTTTCTTCATAAATAAATGTTTTACCTACCGTTGCTCCACTTCTTGCAAATAATATATCTCCTTGCCTTAAATAATACCCTTTAGCTTGCTCTAATGATAACGATAATTTTCCCGTGTTTTTCAACTGATTATCATTAGTTATATCAGTTATACGAATATATCTCGGTAATTTTTCATCGTATTCTATACCTGTCTCATTTGCACCATACTGCATCGGAATTTGCAATAAATGTTTTAATTTACAAATTTCCCATTCCTCCGGTATCTCTCCAATCCATTCAACCCCAGAATCTTTCATCTTTCTACTCATATCATTCCTCCCCAAACAAAGCATCTAAACTGTTCTGAATATCCAACTCCAGTTCATGTAAACGTACGACAATTTCTTCGACTGGTTCCGGTGCCTGATATTCATAGAAGTACCTTGTCATGGGAATTTCATATCCCTTTTTCGTTTTCTTTTCATCTATCCATGCTTCTGGTACATATGGTAATACTTCTCTCTTAAAATATTCCGCAATATCTTCTGTCAGCGGTACATTTTCCGTGTCACGCAGAGACACATCAGCCACTGGCTTTCCCTTCTTTAATATAATTTCGCCATTTTCATCTTTCTGTGGCTGTTCTACTACAATCTTCTGATATCCAAATTCCTCTGTATCAAAAACCTTGCTCTGACAGTAAATACCATCTTTCTCACCATATACAGTTCCATTTTCAAATGCACCATATGCCTTTACAATCAGATCACGGCATTTATCAGTAATGTCATTTCTTTTTGTTCCAATACTTTTTCTTCTTGCTTCAAAACAGTACGAAGCATCAATCAACTGTACTTTTCCAGCCCTGTGTACTGGTTTATCTTTAGAACAAATCCAAATATAAGTGCTGATACCGGTATTCATAAACATATCTGTACCTAGCTGCACAATCGCATCCAGCCAGTCATTTTCCAGAATATATCTTCTTATTTCTGACGGTCCACTTCCGGCATCTCCCGAAAATAATGGTGATCCATTCTGAATAATTGCCATTTTTCCATTTGGAGCCAGCTTGGAAAGCCCATTTAATACAAACAACTGCTGTCCATCAGATATCTTCGGAAGTCCAGGTGCAAATCTTCCCAATTCACCTTTTTTCGCTTCTGCCTCTACTGCTGTTTTTTCTCTTTTCCAGTCAATTCCGAATGGTGGATTAGAAATAATATACTGAAACTGATACCCACTAAACTGGTCTTCAGACAAGGTATCTCCAAATCTCATATTGTTCGGATCACCTCCTCGTATCATCATATCTGCTTTTGCAATTGCAAATGTAGAAGGATTAAATTCCTGTCCAAAGCAGGTAACTCCAATCTCAGTGTTTAACTCCTGTATTCTTTCTTCCATACAACTAAGCATCTGAGATGTTCCCATCGCCATATCATACACTGTTACATTTCCACCCTTACTCAGATCTGCATCTGATAAAAGTAAATCTGCCATTAAGTAGATGATATCCCTGCTGGTAAAATGCGCTCCTGCCTCTTCGCCAAAAGATTCTGAAAATCGTTTTACCAAATCTTCAAAAATATATCCACAGTCTACTGCACTGATCTTATCTGGTCCCAAATATCCTTTTTGCGAATTAAATTCTTTTATGACAAGATACAAGGTATTACTTTCTACCATTCTGCGGATAATGTTATCAAAATCAAACTTTGCCAGTACATCCTGAACATTTGCTGAAAATCCATTCAGATAATCTCGAAAATTGGCTTCGATATTTTCCGGATCTGCCAGCAAAGATTCGAATGTATATTTGCTGATATTATAGAACTGATAACCGGAAGCTTTTGTCAGAAATCCATCAATAACAGCAAAATTTTTCACCTTTTCATACTGTTCCAATACTGCTTTATGTGTCGGTAATAAACAATCATGAAATCTTTTTACTACTGTCATTGGTAAAATCACCAAGCCGTATTCATGCGGTTTAAACGGCCCACGGAGCATATCTGCTACATTCCAGATCATTGTCGCTTTCTCTGCTATGTTAGTTCCAACTACATCAAATTTATTATTCTCGTCCATTTATTTTTCCTCCGTATAAATATGTCCTAATTCTGCTGTTGCCTTTTCCAATTTGTATTTCAATTCTTTTATTTCCTTTATCTTGGTATAATACTTATCTGCAATTATCTTCTGGCTTTTTAAGTCCGGCAATGGAATTGTTATTTTTTTCAATCCTTCAACCGGCAGGTTTAATAACGTAGCCCCTACTGCCACTCTGGATAAGGCCGCCTTTCCATTTTCACTTTCCAGATATGCTTTCAAAAAGTAAGGATTTATCTTGTCTTCATCTAGCTCAATAACATAAAGGTTACCATTCGCTAAAATCTTATTTCCTTCTTTCACGGATGCAATTGCCATTTTTACCGGAGATACGTTTTTGGAAATTACAAGGCTTCCATTTTTTATACAGTATTTTTCATATTTAGGATTCATTTCTTTTAAATAAGGAAGATCTTCACTAATTATACCATCCTGTAAATTCGCTAACATCAAATACTGCATGTTCGTTGGTTCATCTGATACAATTTCATCCAAAACTGCTGCTTTAATCTGTGCACCTCTTGTTATGTTCTTTATCACTGATTCAAATGGTACACCATTTTTTACAACCATTTCTTTTTGGAGATATCTTGACGGATTAAAAATGTATTCATTTTCTGCCATTTCTTTAATAGAAACTAGCTTTGAATTATCATCATCTGTATTCAGTAATTCGATAATTTTAGAAACATTTTCATCATTAAGGACATTCTGTCTTCGTCCAATAGATACCATCTCCGTTGCATCTATCATTCTTATATTTTTATTATTTCTGCTTAATACCAGTAATGAACATGCAATTCCTGTATTCAAGTACAAATTAGAAGGAAGTGCAATCACCGCTTCAACAAATCCTTCTTTTACAAATTTTTCACGAATTACTGTATTTATTCCGCCATTCCATGTAACCCCATTACTCACCGAAACAACCGCTTTTCCATTTTTATTGAGATGATTCATGACGTTTATGATAAATGCCCAGTCTCCCGCTGCTGCTTTCTGTACTTCCGGTATAACATCATATATTGCCTTTAATTCCCCGTTGTTTCCAATGCTATCCTTTGTCTTTATCCCCCAAGGATAATCACAGAATATTTTATCAAACATCATGTTATCATTTATGTTTAAAACCGATTTTCGCTCAATTTTCACCTGGTCAGAAATCAATTCCGTCCTAATCTCTGCAACTTCTTTAACATCGGTTACAATCTCTACACCATAAAATTGTGATTCTGGATTCTTTTCTATAGCACTCATTAGAAATGCTCCAATTCCACTACAGAAATCTGCTACCTTATCTTTTGAAATTTGGAGAATCTCATTTGCAAGCTTTACAACACTCTGTGGCGTTTCACATTCTCCCATAAATTTATTTCCTTGTAACGGCCACCACAATACTACTGCTAGAAGTGTATCTTCCGAATATTCTTCGCCGATTTCTAGTGCCACATTCCATAAATTTTCAATATTTCCTTTTATGAAACTGACTCTTTCCACTGAAAAAGTCAGTTCCATATATTCTATTAACTGGTACACATCATTTATCTTATTTTTTAAAGATAAATACGCCACATACGCTAGGCAAAATCCTCCATACACGGATATATTTCCAAGTTCTCTCATCCTATTTGAAATATTCCAACTAATTTCTTCAACTTTCAAGCCTTCTTTTTCTTTTAACTCTTTAACCGAAACCTTCAACTCTGTTTCCTCCTTTGGTTATTCACAATCAATTTCCGTATATTCACTATACCATCTGCCGATTTGATTGTCAATAATCAAATTTGGTTTTTTATAACCATAACCCATTCTCTACTATAATTCCTGATTGTCACGGTAATAAATTTTTATTTCCATGGCAGCAATATTTATAATTCCCAAGAGCAATATAAGATTTATCGGAATATATTTTCTCACTACATCACCTAATACAACAATCGACGATAAACTGATAAGCAGAATCCATGTAGAATATTTATCCCATACTTTCCGATACCGCTCTATTTTTCTCAACACAAATATCTCACCACTTATTCCTAGTCCAAGAAAAATAAAAACAGCCATAACTCTTAAAAACCATGACCATTCTGCTGAAAAATATTTTCTCTCACCTAAAATATTTAATTCTGATGGACGGATCATCCACTCCACATACCTGCACCCAAACTGCAATGGAACAGTTATACATGCAAATAAATCTTTTTGAAATATTGCATTTTTTATTACCGCAAATAAAATCAAAATCATATAAACTATCATCCAGAATTTTTCCTTTTCTTTCACTTCATTTTTCAGCTTTTTAATTTCCTGATCTGTTTTTCCCATCACCTTCTTCACTTTCTCTTGTTCCTTATTAGACTGATATTCTATTATTCTAACTTTCTTTTCTGCTTCTTTCTGTTTCCTCTGTGCTTCATCCACTGCTTCAACAGATGATTTATTCACCTGTATCTGCAACTTACAGTTCTGGTCCCGAACGTCTTTTATTTCTTCTTCGAGCTGCTCTTGCTCTCTCCTGCTCTTCAAACCGTTTCTGTTCCTCAAATCGTCGTTGCTCTGCTGAAGCAATTGATTCAGCTTCTGCGTTTCGGACATTTCTATTGTCAAACGATGAATTTCGTCGTTTAATTTCCGAATTTCGTCTTGCATTTCGTGATTCTCGAAGAATAGCTTCTGTTTTTCCATTTTCACCTTGTGTGTCCTTTCCTGAAATTCTAGGATAAACTCGTTCATCTTCTGATTTCTCACCTGTAACTCGTCCCTCTCTTTCGTCACCAGCTCCAGTGATGCCGCCTGCTCCTTCGCAAGCTGCTTCCACTTGTCGGTAGTATCCGGCAAATTCTTCATCTGCTCCGTTTGTTCGTTCTGCTTCGGCTCGTACCCTTTCGTAATTTCCATTAAATTCATTTTCTAAGTCCTCCTTACTGATATTCAGATGGAATGTTTTAGACAGATTGCTGTCACGCACCTTCTTACCATCTTGGTTCTGAAATGTGATGTGCTTCCGTTTCTCTGTCCAGTTTACGTTCCATCCAAACTGTTTCATTTTTTCTATAAACTTTTCTTTACTGATACAATTTTCCAGCGCCTTTAATACCGCCATTGCACAGTTAGCCACAAAGCTGTCTTTCACCTGCTGGCGGAACAGATTATATTTATCCTTACTCCATGCAATGACTTCCCCTTTTTCAATCTGACTTCCATCAAAATGTTTTCCTTTTTCTGCAATGGACAATCCACGTTCCCGGCACATCTGATTCGTTAGTTTCTTCATGCGTTCCAAATCTTGTCTGGTATTATGCAGCTTTTTTCCATCCTCATAGCTCACAGAATTTGTAACCAGATGACAATGAATATGATCCTTGTCCTTATGCACCGTCACTAAAGTCTGGAATCCACTGAACCATTTTTCTGCAAACTTTTTTCCAAATTCAAAGGCCTGCTCCGGAGTAATCTGCTCGTTCTTATGCCAGGAAATAATGTTGTGAGCATACATTCTCCCAGAATCTTTATTCCACATCTTCTTTTCCTCCAAAAATGTTCTGTACACCAGATCATAATTGATCTCATCATGACAATACGGACCTGTTACATAAGTCAACAGTTCACTTGTTTTGTCCTGACGTAGAACGTATTCGATGCAGTTTCTCATTGCTCCATGTGAATTTGTCCGCTTATTAATCGTCTTATTAACAGCCATATCTTTTCACTCTCCTTTCGATACTTGAGGATATTTTTATTGAGATAATACAAAGCATCGTCTGACGGAACGGAACCATCCGTATGCAACTTCCTTGCAATCTGATTGATATTTGTAGCAGATCCCCGAAGCTGACAAAGAAGATCTGCAAACATCTGATTCAGTCTTTTCAGTTCTTCTACTTCTTCTGCCGATACTATCTTTAAGTCAGCAATTGCCTTTATCACAACTTCCTGCTGTGTTCTCCCTGATTCCTTCACTTTACTTTGAAGCAGCTCATATTCTGCTTTGTTCATTCGTATGGTTACTGTATAATTTCGTTTTCTCATAAGCTTTTGTCTCCTCTCTTTGCTTGATTTCTGCTCCATATTCTCAACCACAACGTTGCGGCTAAATTAACAGGGGATTCCATAAGGGGATGCGTAGCGTTCCCCTTTTGTAGATGCAAGACAACGTCTTAGCCAATCCGTGGCAGTCTGGGAAGAAATATCCGGTGGATATTTCTAACGCAGAGTTGCCGCCATTGGCGTGCCGGGGTTCCAAGGTGGCAGCGCCCCTGGCAAGTTTAGGAACAGCCCAAAGGCTGTCTCCGGTGCAGAGTGGCTTGCCACTTTGCGAAACTTGCCTGTCATCTCCCCATCACTAAACCAACACCGACTAAATAACATTCCCCACTACATTTCCAACACCCAATTGAGATGACAGTGGTTTTGTGGTGTAAGAACAGACTGTAATAGAAATAGAAAAACTCCCCTCCTACAGATTTTCTGTTTCTGAAACAGTCTGGTCGTACACCACTCCGATGCGAAGTATCGGACAATCATGTGCCGTATCCGGCACTCTATGCCTTTATTTGCCTTACTTCTACAACATTTTCCATCTGCAAGTGCTTTTCTGTCATACTTCTCTGCTATTTCTGTTTTTCTTTTTCTAAATCACTTTCCTTTTCTGCTAAAAAGCATAAAAATAGCAGTCCTGATCACTCCCTCGATATTCACAAGCGGAAATGCCATTACTGCTATTGTTTTTTCTGTTATTCTGTTTACTAAAAGTGATACCTTCTGCCAATTAACTTCTTTGTTTCTGCTAGTTAAAAATTGTCGTGCATGTCGTCCAACATTTTTTCCAACTTCAGAATCCGTCTATGCTGATACCATATGAGTCCAGGAAGTGCTGCAGATAATAAAAAAGAAATACTTAAAATCTTTATTGCCTGTACTCTGGTTTCTATTCCACCACCATAGCTAAACCCACATACCAGATTCACGAATAAAATATAAAAATATCCACAAAATAAACTCATTTCAAAAATACATACTAATACTTTTTGTACCTTCTTTTTCATTCTGATTCTCCTTCCTCCATTTACAAATTTAGTTTAGCGAATTTCTCGCTATATTTCAATAGTGAATATCTCGCTAGTTTATTATTATGCCAGAGGTGAAAAGCATGTATAAAAGAATTCGTGATCTACGTGAAGATCGTGACCTTACACAAAAGAATATGGGTGAAATATTAAACTGCAGTCAGCGTATTTACAGTAACTACGAACGTGGCGATGTGGATATTCCCACTCACATTCTGATCAAACTGGCTGAATTTCATAACACCAGCGTTGATTATCTGCTGAACCTGACAGATGATAAACACCCCTACCCTAGAAAAAAGAATAGCTCCACTTAAAGCAGTCCGATTTATTTCAAGTAAGCCGGACTGCTTTCATTTTGTAGATAGCTAAAAACTGTCTGCAAAATCCAGTGCTGCATCCATATCAGCTTCTTTTACAAACGGTGCAAGCATTTCAAACAGATTCTTCGCCATAGCCATCGGGACAGATTCCTTTACGCCATCCCGGATAGCTGTTTCCACCCTTTCCAAAAACGCATCTTCCTTTTCTCTTGTTTCCAAATACGGATCTGCCGCATTCCTGTACTCTCTGGAAAAATAATCATTCAAAGCCACAACAACAGCTCTGGTGTATGATTTATATTTCTCCCGGTCCATCGTCTGTAAATATTCCCATGCCTGTCTATCTTGTTCCTCACAGAGATTCAGGCGGATATTTGTATTGATTATCTTCCGTTCTTTTCTCATACAAGCATCCCTCCATTTCGCTGGATTTTTCTCACAGTCATTGCCTCATAGCCTTTCGCTGTGACACAGATGTCACGCACAATTGTTACCCGACTCTTGTCATATTCGCCAAAGTTCTGGATCATACAGCTGCCACCGCCAACCACATACAGACGCATCAATTCCGGATTATATTCCCGTTCTCTCAGCTTATGAAAAATTTCTTTTGTATAATCTCCGGCAGCTTTGCGGATGACCGTCAAATGTTTTTCTCCAATATCTGCTGTTCCGGTGCGGATCACCTGTTCAATTACCAGATCATCCACCACCGTTCCCATTTCTTTCAACAAAGATTCCCTGACTGCAAGCACACATTGGTGCGTTCCATATTTCTCCGTAAAGCATTTTTTCTCTAATGGGCGGGAATTATTGATATACATAATGTTCATAGTTCCGTTTCCAATATCTGCCAACATGTTGATGCCTTTAAAATCCTGTAAACGGTAAAAAGCTGCCGCAAATCCCTGCGGATAAATATCAGCTCCTGCAAACTCCACATGATATTCTTTGTTACGAAATACGAAGTCCACACTGTCATTCTGAAGAAGATATTTCTGAAAATCTTCTTTCTGTGTAGCCACCCAAGTAAGAGGAAGTCCGGCTGCAATATGCACCCTTGCCTGGTTCATTCCTTTCCCCTCAAGCTCCTTCGCAATAGCTGCCAGCGTCAGCACATAGTAGTCTTCATCCTGCGTTTTCTCTGCACAAAATTCCTTGTGTTCTTCTCCAATCTGGTAATACATTCCATTGTAAACAAGAAGATTATTCTGAAAAATTGGCTCCTTATCATATCTTGCTACGCCGGATGGAAAACATCTGTTAGCAGTTTTCATGTTTCCATAACCATGATCAATCCCGATCACCATAATTGTTTCATTTTTGTTGTTTTTCATCATTCTCATAATCATACCTCGTTCTTTCTTCTCTTATCCAATCCTATTAATACTTACGTGATTGATAAGATAGATATTTTATTTACTGGTTCTTTAATAATTCATATTTGATAATATGGATTATTAATAGCGACGGTTTTTCCAATATGGGATTCCCCATATCTGGTTTTCCTGTTTTCTGATATCCGGAGATAGGAATTTCCTATGACCTGATTGTCCCAAATTGGACTATCCACCTTTAGGCACTTCTCTTCTCCGCTTAATCATTTTCTTCTCCTAATGGAACTTCCCGGATAATATATTCGGTATCGCCATAAAAGCCATACTCATTACGCAATCTATGACGTTCCACATATCCATGATGCTCTAATTCCTTAATTGCAGAACGAACAGAATCAATCCCATCTCTGCTCAATGTTGCCAGTCCTTGCATATTGTAATTCCAGTCATCTGGCAAACTTAACATCAGCGATAATAGACCTTTCGCTTTCAATGTCAGATTCTTATTCTTGAAATGGTGATTACTCATTACCGTAAAATTCTTAGTTCTCTCTACACGAAAAATCTGTGCCATGCTCCTCACTTCCTTTCCAGTCCAAAAGAAAAAGCGTAAGCAATATCTCTATCACTCACGCCTTCTCTAAATATTTTATTCTTTTTTCAATGAATTTTTAATTCAGCCAATTACCTGCGTCTGTTCAATCCTCAGTTACAAACTTTAACTTTGTTAAATATAGATCAGTTCCTTCAAAATAATCTCCTCCGCAATCGCTCTGTGCTGGTTAGCTGCCCGCACCCATTCCATCTGATCTTTCTCCTTATCAGGCAAAGGCTCTTTCTCTTCTAACTGTTTCAGAATCACTTCTTCCCTCTCTCTGGCTGCCTTGTCCACTTCCATAAGATGCTCTCCAATGGTATCCTGCAGAAGCATCACTTGATACATTGAATTTCGATGGTTCTTCAGATAATCTCTGCGAAGAAAACCATACTTGCCAAGCTGTTCCATCTGTTCACCGGATTTATAGGTGAGATTCGGAATCAGGTATCCATTTACATTCGTATAAGTCAGTTTCATATATTTCACTACTCCTTTCGATTGATACGGGCTGTTCCGTGTCACACACTTTCTGCCCCTTGTATCATGTTACGTCATTGCTATAAATCTTCCTTTCCACATCATTTTGAATTCAACCCGGGCAGATTTTCTTCAAAATCATGGTGAAAGTGCCTCGTTTCAGTGTTGGGAAAATGAACGAAAACACTTGATTTTACTGACTTTCTTCAATGTAACCTTATTATAACGTCCTCCCCATATCCCACCTGCGGATTCGGATACTCTGTGAATCCAGGCAGCGGTCTCGCTCCTCTTTGCATATATGCCTTTACCTTTTCTCCATATAAATACGGATCATTTTCCTTAATGATTCCCCACTCCATCATAAGCGCCGCTCCTCCGGTTACAAACGGTGTGGCAAATGATGTCCCACTGAAGCTTGCATATGTGCCACTAGTTGTCGGTGCTGTAACATTCACACCTGGCGCAACAATATCCGGCTTTGATAATCTCCCTGTCCCCCTTTGTCCGCGTCCTGAGAAATCCGCATAGGAAAAAGTAAGTGCATCGTATGCCCCCACACCAATTGTACGCGAAGCTGTAGATGGTATCGTGAGTGTTCCGGTCTCCGTCGGGAATAAAAATGCTGTTCCCGGATTCAATACATTTTCACTCGGGAGCCACATCGCATAATTTCCTGATATAATCTTTCTCGGTGTCAACACAATCTCCCAAATGCCACTGTTGATATATACCTCTTTCGGTAGAAAATCAACATAAATTTCCTGTGCAGTACTGTATGGACTTGGTTCTCCATAATAGAGCAAAAGTTCTGTATTTCCCACAGAAAACCGCTGTGTTCCAAGCACTTCCTGAATCGGTCCTATTCTTTCCCCAGACGGTGATACAAAAGAAATATCCATGATGTCATAGTAAGCTTTCCAAATTTGAAGATTTAGCGCGGGTTCCTGTTCCTGCACTGCAAGCTGGATAACCGTTTCTTCATTTTCCCTGACAATTCCAGCTTTGTGCCCTGCACTTCTTCCTTCATTTCCCGTTCCAATACAAATCACACTCTTCCATATATTCGCAATATCCTCTATAAATCGTTCTAGTAAGCTCGTTCCGTCATGAGAACCATATGTATTTCCAAAGCTGATATTAATTGCCACCGGCTGTTTATAAAAAAGTGCTTTTCGTACTACGTAATCTATCGCCTGCATTAGTTCTGTTGTGCGAGGGAATCCTTCTTCCCTCGGATTTCCAAGTTTCACCACAAGAAGTTCACTCTGTGTCGCAACTCCCCGATAAATTCTCCCTCTGCTTCCTCTTCCATTTCCAGCTGCAATTCCTGCTACTGATGTCCCATGACCTGATACATCCACGCTCGGCACAATTTGCATACGCATCGGCACTGTCGGCTGCTTTATTGCTTCATCAATCTGTTCTCTCGTAAATTCTGTCCCTATCAAATATCCTTCCGGTGGATTTCCCATGATTGTCTGATCCCAAAGATTACGTATTCTTGTCGTTCCGTCGTCATTGCGAAAATCCGGATTTGTATAATCGATTCCTGAGTCGATAATTGCAACAAGAACCCCTGAACCAAACAATGAAAATGGAGGGTTCTGCACTGGTGGCACACAGGATACTCTTCTCCCGTTTGCTGCCTGAAAAAATAATCGTTTCGGCTTTTCGACATATTCAATCTGTGGAAAATCAGCCAAACGTTCTACCAAGCTCTCTGGTACTGTTAAAATTGCAAATTCATTGCTCAATTCAACCACCTGAATTCCTATTTCCCGCAGTTCATTCAATGTCCCCGAATATTTCACTATCAGTTCCCATTCCTTGTCATCTCTGCTATATCCAACATCTAATTCCAGCGATTTTTCCCGTTCTCGTCTTGTAGCATTCAATGCCAGATTTAACAGATTCTCTATTTTTTGGTCTGCCATATTTTCACCTCCCATACTAACATATTCATTCCGATAATTTATTTGTAAATTTTTTTTCCATATGCTAATATTACATCAGTATTATGATAAAAGAGGAGTATCCATTATGAATAAAAAAGAAGTATTAGAACTTAGAAAGCAGTTCAAACCCGAAGACTGCTCTATCACCCGAATCTGCGGCTGCTATGTAGATGGGGAAAAAGAAATTAAATCACAGACGAAAGATGCCTTTTTGTCCCTTCCGGAAGAAGAAATTTTCAAGTATCTCAATATCTTTAAACAGACACTCTCCGGAACAATCGGAAAAAATCTGCTGAACATGGAATTTCCACTGGAACAAGAACTCTCCGGTGGAACACAGGAATTTCTTTTGCAGCTTCGCGACAGTAAACTGCAAGATGATATGCTCATCGAAGAATTTTATCAAAAGATTATTGAAAATTACAATTATGGAGAGAATTACTACATTATTCTCATCCACGTTGCCTATGACATTCCAGGAAAATCTACTGATGGAACTGAGATGTTCGATGCTTCAGATGAAGTTTTTGAATATGTGCTTTGCAGTATCTGTCCGGTTCACCTTTCCAAAGAAGGACTTTGCTACAATCCTGAGACGAACCATGTCGAAAACCGGATTCGTGACTGGATTGTCGAACCACCGGTAAAAGGATTCTTATTCCCTGTATTCAATGACAGAAGCACTGATATTCATGGGGTATTGTACTACTCAAAAAAGCCAGAAGATTTACAACCTGAATTTATCGAAAACGCCCTCGGGTGTACCTTCCCAATGTCAGCAGGCAGTCAAAAAGATACCTTCCATGCCGTTGTGATGAATACACTTGGCGAAGAGTGCGATTATACGGTTGTTAAAAATATTCATGATAACTTAAATGAGATGATCGAAGAGACCAAAGATGCTCCGGAAGTGCCTGTACTTACGAAACCCGAAGTAAAACGCCTCCTTGCAAAAAGCGGTGTTGCAGATGAAAAAATTGAAATATTTGATAATAATTTTGACACCATAGCAGGCGAAAAAGCATCTTTTCTGGCAACGAATATTGCTGAGACCAGAAAATTCAGTATTGAAACACCTGATGTTTCCATCAAAGTCAATCCAGACCGCACCGATCTTGTGGAGACAAAAATGATCGATGGAAAACAATGCCTCGTCATTGAAATCAACGATCAGGTAGAAGTCAACGGTGTTCCTGTCCGCACTTTGCCAATTGGCACAGTAGAATAAGTATTCTCCCGATAAGCCTTAACGCTTATCGGGATACTGTCATTATTCACATTCCATCAGATATGGTGCAAGGCTTACAGGAATAAAATAACCTCTTTCATGTCTGCATACGGGACATACTCCCGGTACTTTCAATCCACTATGAATATGCCCACAATTTAAGCACATCCATTTTTCACCTTCTTGACACTCAAAATATGCTCCTGTCTTTAACAGTTCCGCCAGTTTTCCGAATCTGTCTCCATGAATCTTCTCTATTTTCGCAATCTGATAAAAAGCGGATGCAACTTCCATAAATCCTTCTTCTTTTGCCACGTCACCAAAAGACTGATACACATCATCCGCCTCTTCATATTCATTGTGCTGTGCCGCATAAAGTAGTTCTTCAGTCGAATCCTGCTTATCAACCGGATATCCACCACAGATTTCAATCGTTTCTCCTGCCATCTCTTTTAACAATTCATAAAATCGCTCTGCATGAGCCCGCTCCTGTTCTGCCGTAAATAAAAATATTTGACTCACCGCATACAAGCCCTCTTTTCTTGCTTCCTCTGCCGCAAAAGTATAACGATTTCTTGCCTGACTTTCTCCTGCAAATGCCTTCATCAAGTTTTCTTTTGTTTTACTGTTCTTTAACTGAGACGCCATCCTTTCCACTTCCTTTCCTTGAAAAGTATATCCAAAATTGCTTCACTTATCCGAGAATCAATTAAAACCTATAATCTGATTTGCAACTGTATATGCCATAGAGGATATCTTTCTTCCTGATTTTCCCGGCAAGTTAATAGTCTCTCCCAAAATGCCATGTCTTATCTTCCAATATACTCGATGGTCTTTCTTTTTCAGATATTCCCACAGTTCTTTCTTTTTATCAAGATTTTCCTGACTCTTAGATCGAATACATATAATAGAGGAAACCGTCATCATAATCGCCAAATAATTTGTCATATAATTCCGAAGCTTTTTATTTGGAATTTTTCTTAGAGAATACATATCAATCATTGTTTTGGTAACAAATATCTGCTGGTCAATGCGCTTGATCATGTTTTTCTCATTTACCGACTGATCCTCCCGCCCAATGAAATAACGATAAAAATTCACATCCAGATAATAGAATGTTTTCACATGCGGCAACGGATAATAAACATAAATATTATCTACATAAAAAGTGTGTTTTGGCAGCTCCAGCTTACACATCTTCAAAAGCTCCGTCCGATAAATGACTGAATGCATCAAAATATATTGAGCGAGACGGAAATGTCCCATCTCTTTCCATGTGATAATTCGATCTTGCGGCATCACATTCCGGTAATGAATCACCTTCTTATGTTTTGCTCCTACTTTTTCATACACATAATTGGAGACAAGCATATCAATTAACGTCTGCTTTTCAACCAGTTCGTGTAATACACTTAAAATCTTTTCCAATGCCCCTTCATCTACCCAGTCATCGCTGTCCACTACTTTAAAATAAAGTCCGGTAGCATGCTTCAATCCTGTATTTACCGCATCTCCATGTCCTCCGTTTTCTTTATCGATTGCTTTTACAATCGTCGGATACTTTCTTTCATACTGTTTTGCAATCTCTGATGTCCCGTCCATCGATCCATCATTTACAATAATAATCTCTACATCTTCGCCGCCTTTTAAAATCGACTCTATTGCATGTTCCATATAGCTTTCTGAATTATAGCAGGGAATCGCAAATGATATATACTTCATGATTCAATCCTCCCAATCTTTTACGTTCTTAATAGTATAATTCATTTTGGGCAATTTTCCAACACATATATTGTAAATTCCACGAATTTCCGTTATAGTAAATATAGATTACATAAATGGAGGAATTACAAATGAAAAATATGATCGTCGGTCAGTCTGGAGGACCTACTGCAGTGATAAATGGAAGTCTGTATGGTGTTGTATCCGAAGGCTTCAAACATCCGGAATCGATAGAACATGTATATGGTATGATAAATGGAATCGAAGGTTTTCTAAGCAATCAGATTATGGACATGCACCCATTACTGAAAAACGGAGATTTAGAACTCATCCGAACTACTCCTGGTTCTTACCTTGGGTCTTGCCGCTACAAGCTGCCGGAAGATTTAAATGATCCAGTATATCCTGAACTATTTCAAAAATTTGAAGACTACAATATCGGTTATTTCTTTTATATTGGCGGAAATGACTCTATGGATACTGTCAGTAAGCTTTCTCGCTACGCAGCCAAGATTCAAAGTCCGATTCGTGTAATCGGTGTTCCTAAAACAATTGACAATGATTTGGTTGAGACTGATCACACACCTGGATTTGGCAGCGCCGCAAAATTTGTCGCGACTACAGTACGAGAAATCGCTATTGATGCCTCTGTATACGATAATAAAAAATCTGTAACAATTGTAGAAATCATGGGACGTCATGCCGGATGGCTGACTGCTGCAAGTGCTCTTGCAAGAAAATTTGAGGGAGATAATCCGGTGCTTATCTATCTTCCAGAAGTTGCATTTAATCAGGAAGATTTTCTCGAAAAAGTGAAAAAAGCTTTAGAGACAACCCCTAACCTTGTTGTATGTGTTTCCGAGGGAATCAATGATGGAAGTGGTACTTTTATCTGTGAATTTGCAAGCGACGTGGGTGTTGATACCTTTGGCCATAAGATGCTTACAGGTTCCGGAAAATACCTGGAGAATCTCATAAAAGAAAAACTTGGTGTAAAAGTGCGTTCCGTAGAGCTGAATGTGAGTCAGCGCTGCTCTTCTTCCTGCCTTTCTAAGACAGATTTAGATGAAGCGGATCACTCCGGTGCTTTTGCCGTAAATGCAGCATTGAATGGGGAGACAGGAAAGATGATCTCTTTTGTGAGGACGAACACTTCCCCTTATGAACTTTCTTTTTCTACTGCGGATGTCAATATTATCTGTAATCAGGAAAAAGCTGTTCCTCTCTCTTGGATCACCAAAGATGGTTCCGATGTAACCGATGAGTTTATTCGTTATGCAGCCCCATTAATTCAAGGCTCTGTAGATGTTCCAACCGAAAATGGACTTCCGCTCTTTGCATTCCGTAAATAGTAGAAAGATGTTTCGTTCATAATTTGTTCATTTATCTTTCAAAATTACTTTACTTATTTAACATTGTTTCTTCACTTTTCTAGAATATACTAACAGTATCAAAAGAAAAGAACTTAACAATTATCTAAAGTATTAACATACTATTTGAATAAACTTTTTCATAATACGTGCCGGGAATTGCGAAAGCAGTTACCCGGCATCCTCCCTGTTTTGGGAGGTTTTTTTATATCTGATTCCAATCACCGCAATTCCTGTTATAACAAGAATCCACATCAGTGCCTCATAACTGTTTTGTCTCTTCTCTGTTTTTCTCTCCTTTAATATTTCCTTTTTAGGTTGTATCAAATTTTGAAAAAATGACTTTTCTCCTTCTATCTCAAATGCGACTTTTTTTTCTGACTGATTCCCTGCCAGATCTCTGGCAAATACCAAGACTTCATAACTTCCACTTTTCTCAAATATATGCGAAAACTTTCTCTCATTCTCTCCTATTTGTTGTTTCTTTTCATTAATAAAGACCGCATCTAAAAAATCATGTTCCTCTCCCAGGACAATATCCAGTTTCTTCTCCTCTTTTGAGCAATCGATTTGAATTTCCGGAGGTGTATGATCTATGAAAAATCTTACTTCCATGCTCGATGTATTTCCCGCCAAATCTTCCGCAATCAATTCCAGTGAATGCTTTCCTTCCTGTGTATATTTCTTGTTTTGCTCACAAATTCTTCCATCCATGTTAATGCGATAAGTATATGTGGTAAAATCCTCCACAATTTCAGAAATGTCATATTTCCATTCAAAAAATGGCACATATTTTCCCTCTAATTCTTCTATTTTATGTATCAGCGGATTCTCTTTATCCATAATAATCTGCATCTCTTTTTCACTTCTGTTCCCCGCCTGATCAACAGCTTCCAAATAAACTTTATACTTTCCACTCTCCATCAGATTCTCTTTCGCAAAATATTGTGCTCCGTCCTTTTCCCAACTTTCTATTCTTTTTTCTATCCTATTCCCATTGGCATCATTCCAGATAATCGTACCACCCACAGATACTATTCTTTGATTATCAATCGCTTTACATGTAAGGATTTTATCATTGGCTGCTATACAATAATCTTCTGCTCCCTCTAAAATCAGCTGCGGATTCTCATTATCAAATAAAATCTTTTCCCGTTTCTTTGTGTAATTCCCCGCCCAATCGCTTACCTCTACCACAATTTCAGACAATTTATCAACAGAGATTGTTACATTCTCTGTCTCTTTTTCTCCACGCTCATACTCTCTATTTTGCACAACCTTATTATTTACCGAACAAATTACCTGTTTGATGCCTGATGCAACTCCATGTTCACTTATATCAATCTGAATCAAACATGGTTTGCTATACCATTTTCCTAACCCTTCTGACGCTCTGATTAAAATTTCCGGTATTTCATCTTCACAAATAATTTTTGAGGACTTGGTTACTTCTCCCTTGTTTCCAGCTCCGTCTATCGCATATGCTGAAAGATTCCCTTCAAATCCAACCGGAATCACAACACTTACGCAATTTCCTTCTAAAAACTGATACTCTTCCTCATTTATTTGATAATAAATTCCCTGAATCCCTGAAGTATCATCCGAAGCAGTCATTTCCACTGTTATCTCCTCATTTGAAATAATCTGTTCTTCACCATTATGTTTCGAATATTGAAAAGAAATCGGGTCTGCCGGTGCCTCCTTATCTATCTTGATTTCCCGCTTCTGCTCGGTGCCCTCCACCATTTTTCCCTCTTTGTTTTCCATCCATACAACCAGATGATAGTTTCCCTTCTCAAATAAATTCTCCTCCAGCACAATTTTTTCTTTCGCCTTCTCCAATTCCCCAGTCAACTCTTTCCCATCCGGGAAATTCAGCTGAAACTTTGTAATGCATTCCTGATCTAAATGTTCAATTTCTACTTTGACTGATTTTGTGTAATATCCTTTTTCCCCATTTGGCTCTTCACAATAAATCTGATATATCTGCACCTTTTCTTCAGCCCGCGAGCCAAGCACATTTAATAAAAATATCATACCTAAAACAATTAAAATTTTCCCTATTTTTCTACCCATATAACCTCTCCTTCAATCGTTATTCCACATTCTTCCTGCAGTTTTCGAAACGTTTCCTCCTCAGCTAATTCCGGACATTCCTCCAATATTTTTCTTATACTTTCCTCACACATCTCTTTTGTTGTCACGTTATCCTTACACTGTATCTGTATCAATTGAATACGAAGCTCTTTTGATTTGGGATTTGCCGCTATCCCCTCTTCACACAGCCGCAACGCCTCTTGTTCATCAATATTTTGTGCAATTCTTACCATAGAACGGTAGAGTTCTTCTGTTTGATTCCATTGACTTACCTTCCTATACTGTTCTAACGCCAACTCTTCCTTTCCTGTTTTTTCATATGCTTCCGCCAATACGGTTCGAACTTCATTTTCTATCCTCTGATCCACATCATTTTCTTTCCATTTTTCATGTGTCGATAATATCTTTTCCCCCAATCTGATTCTCGCTTCCAGTGAGGCCGTACCTTCTATCTTTGCCCACACACGAAAAAGCATTCTATTTTCTACCAACTCGCCTTTCTGACTTTCTTCTATCTCTGATAATATCGACTCCATCTCCTCCTCACTTTTTCGACTCTCTCCAAGCATATATGCCGACAGTTCCTTATAGTTTTCTGCAGCCTCTATCTCATCTTCTGCACATTCAAACATTTGCATACTCTTCCTATAGTCCTCCATCTCTAAAAAATAAGTTCTGCCAATCTCCAAGAAATCTACCTTTTTCTGGTCAATAATCGCTTCTGGTCTCTTTTCCTCCATTTCATCACTTAGAAACATACTCACACCGCCACCCAAAAGCACAATTGTTCCAACTATAATCCATTTTATTTTTTTGTTTTTATTTGTTTTTTTATATTTTAATTGTGGAAAATCAAAAAGAATTTCAGAAATTTTTTGATATTGTTGTTTTACGTTGTCTGACAGACATTTTGAAATGATTTTTTTCAACTTACTCTCTTCATACTTTGTAAGCTTTGGCTCTATGATTGCTTTTGCCAAAATAAACTGCATCGTTTTTCCAATTGAATACATTGCCTCATAGGAATTTCCCTTTTTTAAAAATCCATCCCGAATTTCTCCTCTTCCCATTTGATTCACGATATGCTGATTTCCTTTTGCATTGAGATCCAACAACATCAACTCCCCATTTTTCTTAATAATCATGCAAAACGGAGTGATATAGCGATACGGCTTTGCATCTCTGACATCTTGTAAATATCCAAGCTGTTTGATCATCTGACATAAGTAGGAAAATAGCTGCTCTTTTGCTATCATTTCATGCTCTTCCAGATATTCAGGTAACATTGTTCCTAAAACACAGTCCGTAATAATATGGCAAGAAGCATTCTGCTGAATCAAACGGATCACCTCGTATTCTCTTTCCAAATGCACTCCTCCTCTTCTATTCAATTTTTATTCATGGAACTCGGAGCCTCGACTAAACTCCTTAGAAATCTATAGAACTTTTAGAATATGCATCTATACTAGCCCACTTTCTGTCAAAAAGCAAGCATTTTTTGAAAATAAAAGCAGAACAGAAATACCACTCCTTCTGTTCTGCCCTTCTTACTTAAAATGGTCTATACAAATGTCTTGGAATACCATCTACCATAACAGGAGATACATCCCCTTGAATCAACGGTTTTACGTAAGTAATAAACTCTTCTGTAACATATGTTCCCTCTTTATTTACCCAATTTCTTGGAACTAATTTCTCTCCGTTCGCTATTTTATGTACATCTTTTACTTCCGTTCCACTTTGATACGGATCATCTGAAAATCGCTCAATGACAACCATTTTCCCTGAATCTCCTTCATCGGCTGCTTTCACAGCCGCTCCGCCTACCTGATATGCTTCCAAAATATCCACACGGGATGCAAGGTGAGATGCTGCTCTTTGCAATGTACTCAACTCAATCGCACGTGTCTTACAACCTACCTCGCCTGCAACAAAATTTGCCAAATAGCTTGCTGTTCCTGTCAGTTGTTTATGCCCAAATGCATCTACAAAATCAACACCTGTTCCAAGCTCACATACATAACGCCCATCCTCAAGCTTGATTCCCTCAGAAACCGCTACTACAACAGACATCTTCTTTTCCATCAGCTTTTTTATTTTTGTACTAAATTTTTCAAGATCAAATGCTAACTCTGGAAGATAGATTAAATCAGGTCCCGGACAATCCTCTCCCTTTGCAAGTGCCGCTGCCCCTGTAAGCCATCCTGCATTTCTTCCCATAATCTCAACTATGGTAACAACACCTTTTTCATATTCTAAGCAAAATCCGTCTCTTATGATTTCTTTTACAGAAGTTCCAATATATTTTGCCGCGCTCCCATATCCAGGTGTATGATCCGTCAAAGCAAGATCATTATCAATTGTCTTTGGACATCCGACAAATCTCGTTGGCTGCCCAGTTACAATTGCGTAATCCGACAATTTTTTAATAGTGTCCATTGAATCATTTCCTCCAATATAGATAAACGCTTCAATTTCCAATTTGTTGAGTATTTCAAAAATTTTCTCATAAACATCTCTGTTTTCATGAATTTCTGGAAGCTTATAACGACACGACCCCAAATATGCAGCCGGCGTCCGTTTGAGCAGCTCCACATCCAGCTCATTTGTGATATGCTCTGATAAATCAATGTACCGCTCCTTTAAAAGTCCCTGAATCCCATGAAGCATTCCATATACTTTTTTTGCACCACGATCTTTTGCAGTTCGATACACTCCCGCTAAACTTGAATTGATTGCTGCGGTAGGTCCACCCGATTGTCCTACAATTACATTTCCCTTCATATTCCTTTACCTCCATATTGAGATTACCATGTTATCTTTATTTTAGGATGTTTTGAACTATTTGTAAAGAAATATAATTATATTTTTGTGTATTTTAAACAATTACATCAACCAAACATCTTGGTTTGTAGTAGAAACAGATATTGCTCCTGCAGATAATGCCGCCATAACATCTTCCTTGTCCATCACCAAACCGCCGGCGATAACCGGAATATTCCCCATCTTACATATTTTCTTTATGATTTTAGGCATGACCCCCGGCAAAATCTCTATAAAATCAGCTTTCACCAGATGGCATTGTTTGCTTATATTTTCAAATGCCATAGAATCAATGATAAAAAAGCGTAATATGGTATATAACCCCAATTCCTTTGCCCTCTTAACCAACAATGGCTTTGTAGAAATAATTCCATTTGCCTCTGTATGCTTTTTTATAAAATCCACTGCAATCTCTTTCGAGCCAAGTCCACTGATCAAATCAATATGAACCATCGCTATTTTCCCTTTTTCCCTCACTTTTCTCACAATCTCATCAATATTGCATACATCTCCAAAAAGAATAAAAACAACTCTGATTTCCTCAATCCTACAGCATTTTTCTAATCCTTCAAAATCTTTCACTGCCGCAATAACAGGGCTTTCCTCCATCGCATCATAAAATTGCTGATTCATAAATCATCCTCCAAGTCTACTCTAATATTTTTTCTGCTTCTTCTGATGTCAGATATTTATATTTTATCATCTTTTCTAATACTTGTCTCTGCCTTTGTGCTGCGAGATCCGGATTAGCCGTCAACGCATACACTGAGGGCGCATTCGGAATTCCGGCAAGCAAGGTGCTCTCATATTCTGTCATCTTTCCCGGCTCTTTCCCAAAATATCCCATACTTGCATCTTTTACACAATAATAATTATTCCCAAAATAAATAGAATTCACATATAATTCCAGTATGTCTTTTTTACTATATTCTTTTTCCAATTCAACTGCCATGAAAACTTCCGCAACTTTTCTTTCTACTTTCTTTTCCTGGGTAAAATAAAGATTTTTAGCAAGCTGCTGTGTAATCGTACTTCCACCCTCCACAAATGACATTGCTCTAATATCATTATACGCGGCTCTCAAAGTAGCTAATACATCCACTCCCCAATGCTCATAAAATCGATGATCCTCCACTGAAATAATAGCCTCAAGATATATGTCGGGTAATTCTTCTATTTTTGTATAGTTCTCTTTCGCTCTTATTTCATTCACCTTATCCTCGATACTCATTTCTTCTACCGCATTTTTGTACATGTTGTAGCCTTTGTAAATAAAAATGCCACTTACACATACAATCATTAGAAAAGCTACAACAAGCAATCCTTTTATAATTTTTCCTATTACTTTCATCTTTCGTCCTCCTCGTATGTTACTACTATAACATACAAATGAAAATATAGTTTTGCGATATTCTTAAATTCTTCTTATTATGTATTGTCTGTATATTTCAGAAATTTTTCCAAATACAAAAATAGTGCAAACCCTCTAAATTAAAGGATTTGCACTTTCTCAAGGCTTAACGCCGAAGCGTGGGTGAGAAGATTCGAACTCCCGACCTTTTGGTCCGTAGCCAAACGCTCTATCCAGCTGAGCTACACCCACACAATGCCGCAAACCGGAATCGAACCGGTACGGGAGTATAAGTCCCGCAGGATTTTAAGTCCTGTGC
>OMGQ01000594.1_pt1 | contig 33181 bp, 27 predicted proteins | sample 1646071 | NCBI WGS metagenome assembly OMGQ01 (sample SAMN05578585, study PRJEB25193) | human gut metagenome | biome: Human Microbiome; feature: human-associated habitat; material: feces | host: Homo sapiens | place: USA:Birmingham
GGAACTCTGAGGATGATCAGAGTTCTTTTTTGTTGCGAAAAAATCCTCTGCTTTATTTTTATGCAGCAGAGGATTTTTCGCGTTATGTGTTACTGCGTAGCTTATTCAGTTGTTTCACCCTGATCGATCAGAGTATAGAAGGTCAGAAGATAAAGCCCGCATAAGCCTACAAGTCCGTAGATGATCCGGGAGAGCCAGCTCATGCTTCCGAACAGGAATGCTACCAGATTAAAATTAAAGAAGCCGATCAGACCCCAGTTTATGGCACCAACCACAGCAATGGTCAGGGTGAAGTACTGCAGACATTTATTTGACATAAGTCACCATCCTTTCGTTATACAGGAAATAGTTTTTCATGGAATCGAAAAAATATACACAGGAATGAGAAAAAGAAAAACGGAAATTTCTGCCAGCCATGAAAAAATCATGAAGGAGAAATTTCCGTTTTCCTTTCATATGCAAGATAAAATGTAAATTTCCGGTTTATCGAATTTGGATCGTAAATATCCGCCAGGCGATTCCGATATCTTACTTCAGCTTCAGAATCTGAGAGGTTGTCTGTCCGCCGCTTACATTCAGAGTTTCTTTGCCCTGAAGCGTTACATCACTGGTAGTATCCTTCAGAAGAAATACCTGGCATACAGTGACGGTTTTTCCGGAATCAATGGTGCTCATGTAGTTATCTACAGCATCATCGCTGGCTTCCGGATAAGTCCCTTCCAGAACTTCTCCGTTCTGGGAAGCCTGCAGGGTGAAGTCTACAAATGCACTGGACTGGGAATCGCCGGAGTTTGTATAGTCGTAGTAGATCATCAGACAGGGATTTCCGCCGTAGTCCTTGGAAATCGCAAACTGTTTGAAACGGACGGAGAATTTGTCAGTTGTAATATCAATGGATGCACTTGTGCCCTCAGCAGAAGCCGTGCTGCCTGGGGTGGAAGAATCCTCTGCAGCGGCAGAACTGCTATCTGTGCTGTCATCCGTAAGCTGGGATGATATTTCGTCTTTTACGCTTTTGAAGTTTGCGCACATAACCTTGACTGTGGTGTCATCCAGAGAAACGATTTTCCAGTCGCTGCCGATTTTGATCAGAGGATAGGTAATATCGATCTCACTGTATTTCTCATCAGCTGTGGAAGCATTTTCGGCAAGAAGTGCAGCGAGCATTTCCTGGATATCATCCTGTGTCATTTCCTTTCCGGCATAGGCTGCGACAGCAACCTTACGGGTGTATTCCTGAATAGTTGCTGCATAGATATTGGTTCCGTCAATATATTTCATGTGAACCGTTATCCTGGCAGTTCCGTTCTGGATGTCAAATTTGTTTTTGGTGATCTTGTAGGTCATTTTTTTGTTGACGGTAGTGAAGAAATCTGTGTAAGCAGAATCACGGATATCTGCATCATCCAGAGCACTGAGATCATGACTCTGGAGAAGACTCTCCATTGTGGTAAAATCCATGTTCTGCATTCCTGTGAGAAATTCTTCTGTGGCTTCTACCGGTTTATGGCGCTGCATCATATACCAAGCGGTTCCGCCGGCTGCGGCAGCGATCAGAAGGATGATCAGACAGATCACAAGAGGCTTTTTGCTTTTTTTCTTTCTGTGGGGAGTGTCGTCTTCAAAATCATTGGAGATCAATGATCTGGAGAGCTCATCGTCATAAAAATCATTATTGTCTTCTGTATTCATTATTCCTCCTTACAATAAGTCATTCTGGTTTTCGGGTGGGTAAGTCAGAGGATATCTGTTTGCATTTGCGGGCAAACAGCATCACCCCTGTGTTACCGTAACGATTATATCATAGGTTTACTGTTTGAGAAACCCCCTGTGTTATGATATACTGGAAGACACAGAAAAAGTGGTTGAGTACAGGTGACAAAGAGGAATGCGAATGCTCGCTTTATGCAGCAGAAAAGGTGAGGTGAAATATATGTTACGTACAATTCAGTATTCATTTCCTTCAAAAGCAGATGGATTGGAAATTTCCTGCCTGGCAGTAGTGCCGGAGTTGGAACGTAATGAGAAATACCGTGGGATCATACAGATCGTTCACGGAATGAGTGAGTACAAGGAACGCTACATTCCTTTTATGGAATATATGGCAGAGCGAAAATATATAAGTGTGATCCATGATCACCGTGGCCATGGGAAAAGCGTACGCAGTAAAGAGGATCTTGGGTATATGTACGGTGGTGGGGCGGATGCCATGCTGCAGGATATCCATACGGTGAACTGCTTGATCAAGGATCATTTCCCAGGTATTCCGCTGATCCTTTTCGGACACAGCATGGGCTCTCTGGCAGTTCGTGCCTATGCAGCGCATCATGATAGCTGTATGGATATGCTGATCGTTTGCGGCTCACCCAGCTATAATGTATTTCGTCCGGTCGGAGTAGCTCTGGCAAAAGCGGGAAAGACTGTTTTCGGGCCTAAACACAGTGCGGGTCTGATCGAGATGATGTCTTTTGGAAGCTATGCAATGCACTTTAAAAAAGAAAAAGACCGTTTTTCCTGGATCTGCTCTGATCCGCAGGTTGTGCAGGATTATTCGGATTCAGAATACTGTGGATTTACCTTTACGGATGATGCATATCTGGCACTTTTTGACCTGATGAAAAGAGCCTATGATGTGAAGCACTGGAAGTGTACAAAGCCGGAAATGCCGGTGCTGTTTGTCAGTGGGGCGGAGGATCCCTGCATGGGAAATGTGAGACAGTTTGCGAAGGCTGTCCGTGCCATGCGTTGTGCAGGATACCGTGATGTCCGGGGAAAATTATATCCGGGAATGCGCCACGAGATCCTGAATGAGAAAGACAGGGAAAAGGTTTATCATGATATATTTGCATATATCTGCAAAAAAGGACTTTGAACGCTCTGTGACAGAGTGATATAATAAAAATCTGAGTGCTCCTGCAGACATCTGTGAGAGGGCGCAACTACTGAGAAAACAGGAGGATTCGTAAATTATGAGATCAAGTGGGATTTTACTTCCGGTATCCAGTCTGCCATCGAAATATGGGATCGGATGCTTTTCTGCGGAAGCATATGAGTTTGTAGACCAGCTGGCAAGAGCAGGACAGAAATACTGGCAGATTCTTCCTCTCGGACCTACCGGATATGGAGATTCACCATACCAGTCTTTTTCTACCTTTGCGGGAAATCCGTATTTTATTGATCTGGAGGCTTTTGTAAAAGAGGGATATCTGGATAAAAGTGATTGCGAGGACTGTGACTGGGGTACAAACGAGAGCTATGTGGATTATGAGAAGATTTATAATTCCAGATTTCGGCTTTTGAGAAAAGCCTTTGAAAATTATGACTGTGAGACAGATCAGGAGTACCGTAAGTTTGTAAAAGAAAATGCTGCCTGGCTGGAAGATTACAGCCTGTATATGGCAATCAAGGACAGCCTGAATGGGATCAGCTGGATCGAATGGCCTACGGAACTCAAAAACAGAGAAAAAGCTGCATTGGCTGAAGAAAGAGAGAAGCTTGCAAAAGAAGTGGGATTTTACTGTTTCCAGCAGTTCTGCTTTTTTAAACAGTGGACAGCACTGAAAGCTTATGCAAATGCTAAGGGAGTGGAGATGATCGGAGACATCCCGATCTACGTTGCGTTTGACAGTGCGGATGCCTGGGCACAGCCGGAATTGTTCCAGTTTGATAAGGAAAATATTCCGATCGGCGTTGCCGGATGTCCGCCGGATGCTTTTTCCGCCACAGGGCAGCTCTGGGGAAATCCGCTTTATGACTGGGAATATCACAAGAAAACAGGCTATGCATGGTGGACACGCCGAATGGCAAATTGTATGAAGCTTTATGATGTGGTAAGGATCGACCATTTCAGAGGCTTTGATGAGTATTATTCCATTCCGTACGGAGATAAAACTGCGGAGTTCGGTCACTGGGAAAAGGGACCGGGAATGGATCTGTTCCGTGCGCTTGAAAAGAATCTTGGAAAGCTGGATGTGATCGCAGAGGATCTTGGTCTCCTTACAGACAGTGTGATCGAGATGGTGGAAGAATCCGGATTCCCGGGAATGAAGGTATTGCAGTTTGCTTTTGACGAGAATGAGGACAGTCCGTATCTGACGCACAGATATGAAAGGAATTGCATTGTTTACACAGGTACTCATGACAATGAGACAACAAGAGGATGGTTCCGCAATCTGAGCCAGCATGACCGAAATTTTGCCAGGGCCTATATTGGCTGTGAGGGCAAGCATGAGACTGCGGCAGTGTGGAGCATGATACGTGCGGCGATGTCCAGTGTTGCAGATCGCTGTGTGATCCCGGTACAGGATTATCTCTGCCTTGGAAATGAGGCAAGGATCAATGAACCGTCAACTCTTGGTGACAACTGGAAGTGGCGTATGAAAAAAGGCCAGCTCAATGAAACAATTATTCAGAAGATTTATAAAATGACAAAGCTTTATGGAAGACTTGTAAAAGAAGAAACGGAAGAGAAGGAAAAAACAGAAGCTGACAGGGAAAAGATATCTGACAAATAGAGAAATATAAGGATATCAGAAAGGACAGAAATACATCATGGAAGAACAGAAAAGAGAAAATAAGGAAGAGCTGCAGCAGGAAACTGCTGAGGAAAAGAATTCCGGACAGGGAAATTCTTCCACAAGAAGCAGTCTTCTGTGGATCTTTGCAGGAGGCTATCTTGTGTATACAGGATATCGTCTCTGCGCCAGTGTCATAAGCGGAGCAGAAGACTCCGGTGTGGTATTTCTGGCAGCGGGAGGTATTTTTGTTGTGATCGGAGCAGTGCTTTTGATCATGGCGATCCGTAATCTTGCAAAGGCTGGCGCACAGAAACATGAGCTGGAAGAAGCTGCTGCGAAAAAAGCGGCAGAGGAAGCTTCTCAAAATCCGGAAACCGTGGCAAAGAAAAAAATGTCAATTGCGGAGCGGGCGCATCTTGCGGAAAATCTGGATGACGCACCGGAGGAGAAAGACGAAAAATAAAACTGGATGCAGGTGAGAGTAAAATGCCTGCTGAGATATGACGATTAGTAATAGCAAAAACGGAACATCATAAGGCCCAAAAATCCTTATGTATGTTCCGTTTTTTAGATCAGGCAGATCGCAAAACAGTTATCTGCGTCTTTGCGCGTTTCTGCGTTTTTTTCGAGATTTTTTTCTGTTGGGGGTATGTAAGGTAGACCAGCAGAATGCCTGTACCAGCAAAATTCCGATCATTGCTCCGCAACTGTCGATCCCTACATCCCTTACGGAAGGTCCGCGGGCCTCTACAAAAGACTGATGGTATTCATCCAGTCCAGCAAATCCCACACATACAAATCCGGCAAGGAGCATCAGCCAGATTCCCCGAACTCCGTATACATAGAGGGGGAAGGAAATAGATATGGCCAACAGGCAGTATTCTGTCATGTGAGCAGCCTTACGGACATAAAATTCGATACCTGCAGCTTCCTGGGAAAGCTGTTCCAGGCTTTTGCCGGAAGCTAATATTTCGTTTTTGGTTTCTACGATCTGGTAGCTGATCTTATAGCTCAGGGCACCGGAAACATCTCCGGTCTGTGCGGAAAAAGAGTAGATCACGCACATCATCAGGATCGCAGGTGCAAAAGAAAAAGGTTTTAATAATGTAATCAGTATTTTCATGGCTCTTAATATAGCACTCCCGCATGGAAAAGTCCAGAAAAATACAGAAAAAGAACAGGGAAAAGGAAAAACAGGGAGAGAAGGTTAAATGGGATAGGAGGTTAAAGGGGAAGTGGACAGTAAGGACTGAAATGTGTTAGAATATAAAATAAATTTCAGGGGCATTTTTAAGAAAAAAGCAGCCCGGGATCGAATAGAAGAAAATTACAGGAGGAAATCAACAAATGAGTCTTGCAGATAATATATTCATTGACATGTGCAAAGATGTCATAGAAAACGGAACCAGCACAGAAGGTGAGAAGGTACGTCCTGTGTGGGAGGATGGAACTCCGGCTTATACCATCAAGAGATTTGGTGTTGTGAACCGTTATGATCTCCGGAAGGAGTTTCCGGCACTGACTTTAAGAAAAACAGCGTTAAAGAGTGCAATGGATGAGATTCTATGGATCTGGCAGCAGAAATCCAATAATATCCATGATCTTCACAGCCACATCTGGGACAGCTGGGCAGATGAGAAGGGCTCCATCGGAAAAGCCTACGGCTATCAGTTAGGTGTGAAGCATCAGTATAAAGAGGGAATGATGGATCAGGTAGACAGAGTTCTTTTTGATCTTAAGAACAATCCGTACAGCAGAAGGATCATGACCAATATTTATGTACATCAGGATCTCCACGAGATGAATCTTTACCCATGTGCCTATTCCATGACTTTCAATGTAACCAAGGAACCCGGAAAAGACAAGCTGGTCCTTAATGCGGTGCTGAACCAGAGATCGCAGGATATCCTGGCTGCAAACAACTGGAATGTGTGTCAGTATTCTCTTCTTCTCATGATGATCGCACAGGCCTGCGATATGGAAGCCGGAGAGCTTGTTCATGTGATCGCAGACTGCCATATTTATGATCGTCATATTCCGGTAATTAAAGAACTGATCTCCAGAAAACCGTATCCTGCACCGACAGTAAAACTGAATCCGGAGATAAAGGATTTTTATAAATTCACCACCGATGATCTGATCGTGGAGAATTATGAGACATGGCCACAGATCAAAAATATTCCCATTGCAGTATAATTGCATAAAGAAAGGAAGAAAGAATGAATATTATTGTTGCAGCAGATAAAAACTGGGGAATCGGAAGAAATAATGAACTTTTGGTAAGTATTCCGGCAGATATGAAGATGTTCCGTGAGGAAACTACAGGAAAAGTGGTTGTTATGGGAAGAAAAACACTGGAGTCTTTTCCAAACGGACTTCCTCTGAAAAACAGAACCAACATTGTGATCACCGGCAACCGGGATTATCAGGTAAAAGGTGCGGTGATCGTTCACAGCATCGAGGAAGCACTGAAGGAAGTGGAGAAATATCCGGCAGAGGATGTGTACTGTATCGGCGGAGACAGTATTTACAAACAGATGCTCCCGTACTGTGATACAGCTCATGTGACAAAAATCGATTTTGCATATGAAGCGGATGCGTATTTTCCAAACCTGGATGAGGACCCGGACTGGGAGATCACAGCGGAGAGTGAAGAACAGACATACTTTGATCTGGAATATGCGTTTGTGAAATACGAGAGAAAAGATAGGTAATGTGAGCACAGATCATAAAGCAGAATGAGAATGCCCGCTTTGTACAGAAAAACAATGAAGAAATAATAAAAAAACAGACCACCGAAAAAAATACGGCGGTCTGTTTTTTTGTGCTTAATGTTATGTATAATGACGAAAATCCGGTAATTACTCGATTACGTGGATCCATCCCTTCGGTGCTTCGATGCGTCCCATCTGGATACCGGTCAGTGTGTCGTACAGCTTCTGGATAACCGGTCCCATCTTCTCCATTCCGCTTGGGAAGCAGATTTCCTTGCCGTGATCATTGATCTTTCCGACAGGAGAGATAACTGCAGCAGTACCGCAAAGACCACACTCTGCAAAATCTTTAACCTCATCGAAGTAGACCTCACGCTCTTCAGCTTCCAGTCCAAGGTACTCCTTTGCAACGTAGATCAGAGAACGACGTGTGATGGAAGGAAGGATGCTGTCAGACTTCGGTGTTACAACCTTGCCGTCTTTAGTAACGAAGATGAAGTTTGCTCCGCCTGTCTCCTCAACTTTTGTACGAGTCTTGGGATCAAGGTACATGTTCTCATCAAAGCCCTGTTTGTGAGCATCTACGATAGCATGAAGGCTCATTGCGTAGTTCAGGCCAGCCTTGATGTTACCGGTTCCGCAAGGTGCGGCACGGTCATAGTCGCTGACACGGATCGTGATCGGTTTGGCGCCGCCTTTAAAGTACGGACCAACCGGTGTTGTAAGGATACGGAACTGATATTCGTCAGCCGGTTTAACACCGATCACGGCGTTGGAACCAAACATGTACGGGCGAAGATAAAGTGTTGCGCCGGAACCATATGGCGGAACCCATGCAGCATTTGCCTTAACAACCTGCTCAACAGCGTCGATAAATCTTTCCTTCGGGAATACCGGCATTTCAAGTCTTGCTGCAGATGCAGCCATACGCTCTGCGTTCAGGTCAGGACGGAAAGTAACGATATGTCCGTCTTCTGTTGTGTATGCCTTCAGACCCTCGAATACACTCTGAGAATACTGAAGCACACCAGCACACTCGTTGAGTACGATATTAGGGTCTGTGCTTAAAGTACCCTCATCCCATTTTCCATCTTTAAAATTAGACACATATCTGTAGTCGGTTGGCATGTAAGCGAATCCGATGCTGGACCAGTCGATGTTCTTTTTTTCCATAACGATTCCTCCGTTTACAATTTTTACTTTTTACCATTGTAAAACTTTTACGTGATGACTTCAATAGTTTTTTGTTCCTTTTTTTCATTTGCTTGTAATTTTAATATGATTTCGATATAATAAAAATTATCTATGGACTGGAGGGAAAAATGGACAATCACGAATTTGAAGACCTTGGAAAAAAGATTCAGGATATTGTAGATAATGCAGTGAATTCAAACAGCTATCACGAATTAAGCCATACGATCAACCAGACAGTAAATAAGGCCATTGATTCCGGAAGCGAAGCGCTGAAAAATGCGCTGAATTCCGTGTTTGATCCGGGTGCTGATCCGGAATTCCGTAAGAAAAGCTATACATACCAGAGCCCTTATTACGGAAGAAGCAGAAAAGCAAAGCAGCAGGCTGCAAGGAAACAGTCGGAACTGCTCTACGGAAAGACTACCGGTGAGAATCTCAAAGGCATGATGATGGCAGTTTCCGGTGGGATACTTTTAAGTGGCATGGGGCTTGGAGCCATGGTGCTTCTGATCTGGATGGGCATTGGACACAGCGGTGCGCTTGCAGCAGGTGTGCTTGGAGTGATGTGTGCAGGCGCAGCAGGTGGCGGTGCTCTTTTGGGAGCAGGAACAAGCCGTCTCGGAAGACTGGGACGTTTCCAGAAATATATCCGTGCGCTGGGAGACCACACCTACTGTAATTTTCAGAAGCTTGCCCAGGCAGCAGGAAAGAACGAGAAATTTGTAAAAAAAGATATCAGCAGAATGATCCAGAAGGGCTGGTTTCTGGAAGGCCATGTGGATGAGCAGGGAACCTGTCTAATCACCAGTAATGAAACCTATCAGCAGTATCTGGAAACACAGAAGCAGCTGGAGCTTCGTAAACAGGAAGCAGATCCTAAGGTTCAGCTGGAGGAGAATATGAGTCCGGAAGCCCAGGAAGTCCTGAGAAAAGGAAATGAATTTCTTGTAAAGATCCGTGAGAGCAATGACGCCATTCCCGGGGAAGAAATTTCCGCAAAGATTTCCAGGATGGAAATGATCGTTCAGAAAATTTTTGAGCGTGCAGGAGAGCATCCGGAGGTGATTCCGGATCTTAAGAAAATGATGGATTACTATCTGCCCATGACTGTGAAGCTTCTGGATGCTTATGAGGATATGGATGGACAGCCTGTACAGGGCGAGAATATCACGGCTTCCAAGAAAGAAATTGAAGAAACCATTGATACACTGAATATTGCTTTTGAGAAACTTCTGGATTCCATATTCCGGGATATCGCATGGGATGTATCCACCGATATTTCTGTGCTGCATACAGTTCTGGCACAGGAAGGGCTGACAGAGGATGATTTCGAAAAAATGAAACAGAATGCGGAAATGAAATAAGTACAACGAGCAGATCAGAAGCTGGAATACAGACATCTGCCGGAAGGTACAGCTGATCAAGGAGAATGCTTATGGGAGAAGAATTTAAAGACTTTGAGGTAGAAGCACCGGTACTGACTTTGGAACCGGATCTCACGGAAGAAAAAGAAGAAATTGCAAAAAAAGAACCGGAGAAACCCCAGGAGCCTGCAGTAGAGGAACCGGTGTTATCTCCCCAGGAACAGAAAATCGTAGAAGATTTTGCAGCAAAGATCGATATTGAAAATACAAACCAGATCCTGCAGTACGGAGCCGGCACTCAGAAGAAGATGGCAGATTTTTCTGATGCAGCGCTGGTAAATGTGAAGACACAGGATCTTGGGGAGGCAGGAGAGCTTCTTGCAAATGTGGTAGGAGAATTGAAGGATTTTGATGCCACAGAGGAAAAGGGATTTTTCGGCTTTTTCAAAAAACAGACAGCGAAGGTGGAAACTCTGAAAAACCGTTACACAAAGGCCGAGGGAAATGTGACGAAGATCACGGAAGCTCTGGAGCAGCACCAGATGCGTCTGATGAAAGATTCTGCCGTGCTGGATAAAATGTATGAGCAGAACCTTGCATACTTTAAAGAACTTTCCATGTACATTCTTGCGGGTAAAAAGAAGCTTAGGGAAGTCAGAGAAGGCAAGCTCAACGAATTGCATCAGAAGGCAGCGGCAAGCGGACTTCCGGAAGATGCACAGGCTGCCAATGATCTGGAAAGCAAATGTGACCGCTTTGAGAAAAAGCTTCATGATTTGGAGCTTACCAGAACCATTTCTATGCAGACTGCACCGCAGATCCGCATGATCCAGAACAATGATACGACGATGATCGAGAAGATCCAGACAACCATTGTAAATACCATTCCTCTCTGGAAAAGCCAGATGGTGCTGGCTCTAGGGATCGCGCACTCCACAGAAGCCGCACAGGCACAACGGCAGGTTACGGATTTTACCAATGAACTTTTGAAGAAAAATGCGGAAACGCTTCACCTGGCATCTGTGGAAACTGCAAAGGAATCCCAGCGTGGTATTGTAGATATTGAAACTCTGAAAAAAACCAATCAGGAACTGATCCAGACACTGGATGATGTGATGAAGATCCAGCAGGAAGGCCGTGAAAAACGTCAGGCAGCAGAGGCAGATATGAGACGTATGGAAAACGAACTGAAAACAAAGCTGCTGGAGATCCGACGTTAGGAGTAAGAGTAAAAAGATAGTTCGGAAAGGAAAGGCAGGGCGTTTGAAGACACCTGCCTTTCAGGATTCATAAAGGAGATTTTTATGTACAGAGATCATACAAAAGTAATAAAAATTGGAAATCGTGTTATCGGAGGAGGAAATCCGATCCTTATCCAGTCCATGACCAATACGAAAACTGAAGATGTGGAAGCAACGGTTGCGCAGATCCTTTCACTGGAAAAAGCAGGCTGTGATATTATCCGCTGCGCAGTTCCTACTATGGAAGCTGCGAAGGCTTTATCCCAGATCAAAAAACAGATCCATATTCCGCTGGTTGCGGACATCCATTTTGATTATCGCCTTGCCATTGCAGCCATGGAGAACGGTGCGGACAAGATCCGTATCAATCCGGGAAATATCGGTTCCAAAGAGAGAATCCAGGCAGTTGTGGATACAGCAAAGGAACGGAATATCCCTATTCGTGTAGGAGTAAACAGTGGTTCCCTTGAAAAAGAACTGGTAGAAAAATATCACGGTGTTACAGCCGAAGGACTTGTGGAGAGTGCTCTTGATAAGGTGCACATCATTGAAGAGATGGGATATGACAATCTTGTGATCAGCATCAAATCTTCTGATGTTCTCATGTGCGCCAGAGCCCATGAACTGATCGCAGAAAAAACACAGTATCCTCTTCATGTGGGAATTACAGAAGCAGGAACTCTGTATTCGGGAAATATCAAATCAGCTATCGGACTTGGGCTCATCCTGTATCAGGGAATCGGAGATACCATCCGTGTTTCTCTGACAGGCGCGCCGCTGGAAGAAGTGAAATCAGCCAAAAGGATCCTGAAAACGCTGGGACTTCGCAAAGGAGGCGTGGAGGTTGTTTCCTGTCCGACCTGCGGAAGAACAAAAATCGATCTGATCGGCCTTGCAAACCAGGTAGAGACTATGGTACAGGATATTCCTCTTGATATCAAGGTTGCGGTTATGGGCTGTGTGGTAAACGGACCGGGAGAGGCAAAGGAAGCAGATCTCGGAATTGCAGGAGGCGATGGTGTTGGTCTTCTGATCCGGCATGGAGAGGTTGTAAAAAAAGTACCGGAAACGGATCTTCTGGATACACTTCGTCAGGAACTTCTTACCTGGAATGAGCAGGAGTCATAATGGAGAAAGATTTTTTTGATGTATTTCCGCATCTTAAAGTGAAGAAAGAGCTGGAAGAACTTCTGGACATGGTATTTGTGACAAAGGTTTCCATGAACCCCGGAAGAACTCATCTGAGGGTTTATATCGAAAGCAGCCGCTGGATACACAAGAAGAATATTTTTGCGCTGGAGGATGAGATCGAACGGCAGTGCTTTCCGGGGATTCCCATGACTGTAACAGTTGTGGAAAAATTTCATCTTTCCGAGCAGTATACACCGGAGAACTTTCTGGAAAGCTACCGTTCCAGTATGGAGATGGAGCTGCGCAACTATAACATGCTGGAGTACAATCTGTTCCGTAGATCAAAAATCATTTTTACAGGAAAAGATACCTTGCGTATGGAGCTTCCGGATACGGTTATTTCCAGACAGAAAAGCGAAATACTTGTTGAATATTTTCATAAGGTTTTCTGTGAACGCTGCGGTATGGATCTGAAAGTGGAACTGGATTTTGTGGAAGTGAAAGAGAGTAAATACCGGAAAAATGCTGCACTTCAGATCAAACAGGAAGTGGAAAATGTCCTGAAGCATGCCAAACTCAGCGGGGATCAGGAAAGCGAACCGAAGCAGGAGGATACAGCCAAGGAAGAGACAAAGAAAACCTCTGGAGATAAGAGCGGCGAAAAGACAAACGAGAAGAAATCCGTTGACAAAAAACAGCAGAAGGTTCAGAAGGGGGATTTCCGCGGCAGCTTCGGATTCCGCAGGGACAGCAATCCGGATGTGGTTTACGGCAGAGATTTTGATGGAGAAACGATTCCGCTGGAGAGCATTACCGGTGAGATGGGTGAGGTTATCATCCGATGTCAGGTTATGGATGTGGAAGCTCGTGAGATCCGAAATGAGAAAACGATCCTGATCTTCCCTGTGACCGATTTTACGGACAGTATTGTTGTGAAGATGTTTCTGCGTAACGAGCAGGTTCCGGAAGTGACGGAAAGTGTAAAAAAAGGCGCATTCCTGAAGCTGAAGGGAGTTACCACCATTGACCGTTTTGATAGTGAGCTTACTATTGGAAATATTACAGGTATCAAGAAAATCGCCAATTTTACCAGCACAAGAATGGATACCAGTCCTCAGAAGCGTGTGGAGCTTCACTGTCACACCAAGATGAGCGATATGGATGGTGTCAGCGATGCAAAGGCATTGGTAAAACGTGCCTATGAGTGGGGACATAAGGCTATCGCTATCACGGATCATGGCGTGGTGCAGTCCTTCCCGGAGGCAAATCACTGCTTTGATGCCTGGGGCGGTTGTGTTCCAAAGGAGTCTGATTTTAAGGTGCTCTATGGAATGGAAGCGTATCTGGTAGACGATCTGAAGGGTATGGTCACCAATTCCAAAGGGCAGCGGCTGGATGGAGATTTTGTTGTTTTTGATATTGAGACTACGGGATTCTCAGCACTAACCTGCAGGATCATTGAGATTGGCGCGGTAAAAGTGGAAAAAGGACAGATCACAGATCGTTTTTCCACCTTTGTAAACCCGGAAGTGCCCATTCCGTTCCGTATTGAGCAGCTGACAAGCATCAATGATTCCATGGTCCTGGATGCACCTGTGATAGAGGAAGTACTGCCGAAATTCCTGGAATTCTGTGAGGGCTGCGCGATGGTGGCCCATAATGCGGACTTTGATATGAGCTTTATTATTGAAAACTGTAAACGGCAGGGGATTTCGGATGATTTTACTTATGTGGATACCGTTGGTATGGCTAGATTCCTTCTTCCTGCCCTGAACCGTTTTAAACTGGACACGGTAGCCAAGGCAGTAGGTGTTTCTCTTGATCATCACCACAGAGCTGTGGATGATGCGGCATGTACCGCAGAGATTTTTGTGCGGTTTGTAAAGATGCTGGAAGAAAGAGATATTTTTGATGTGGATGAGATGAACAGGCAGGGTGCGGTTTCACCGGATACCATCCGAAAGCTGCCCACATACCATGCTATTGTTTTTGCAAGAAATGAGACCGGAAGGATCAATCTGTACAAGCTGGTAAGCCAGTCCCATTTAAAGTACTATCACAGAAGACCAAGGGTTCCCAAAAGTGTGCTGGAAAAATACAGGGAAGGCCTTCTGGTGGGAAGTGCCTGCGAGGCAGGAGAGCTTTATCAGGCACTTCTTCGCAATGCACCGGATCAGGAGATCGCCAGACTGGTAAATTTTTATGACTATCTGGAAATCCAGCCTCTTGGGAACAATGCGTTTATGCTTGCGGATGAAAAACATGATATGATCAATTCTGAGGAAGACTTAAAAGAGATAAACCGGAAGATCGTAAAACTTGGAGAACAGTTCAAAAAACCGGTGGTTGCCACCTGTGATGTGCATTTTATGGATCCTCAGGACGAGGTTTACCGACGGATCATCATGGCAGGAAACGGATTTTCTGATGCAGATAACCAGGCCCCGCTTTATCTTCGTACAACGGAGGAAATGCTGGAGGAATTTTCCTATCTGGGAAGTGAAAAGGCGGAAGAGGTGGTGATCACCAATACCAATAAGATCGCGGATATGATCGAGAAGATATCACCGATCCATCCGGATAAATTTCCACCGGTCATTGAGAACTCCGAGCAGGATCTTAAGAATATCTGTTTTACGAAGGCCCACGAAATGTACGGAGATCCGTTGCCGAAGATCGTGGAGGACCGTCTGGACAGGGAGCTGAATTCTATTATCTCCAATGGTTATGCGGTAATGTATATCATTGCACAGAAGCTTGTGTGGAAGTCCAATGAGGACGGCTATCTGGTTGGATCCCGTGGTTCTGTAGGTTCTTCTCTGGCAGCGACCATGTCCGGTATCACGGAGGTAAACCCTCTGCCGCCTCATTATCTCTGTCCGAATCCAGACTGTAAATACAGTGATTTTGATTCCCCTGAGGTGAAAAAATACGCGGGTATGGCAGGATGTGATATGCCGGATAAGATCTGTCCGAAATGCGGTGCCAGGATGAACAAGGAAGGCTTTGATATTCCTTTTGAGACATTCCTTGGTTTTAAAGGTGATAAGGAGCCGGATATCGACCTGAACTTTTCCGGTGAATATCAGGCCAATGCTCACCGGTATACAGAGGTTATCTTCGGAAAAGGGCAGACCTTTAAGGCGGGAACCATTGGTACCCTTGCGGAAAAAACCGCATTTGGTTATGTGAAGAACTATTATGAGGAACGGGGGCAGCACAAGCGTTACTGTGAGATCAACCGTATCGTGAAGGGCTGTACCGGTGTCCGCCGTACCACTGGCCAGCATCCGGGAGGTATCATCGTACTGCCTATGGGTGAGGAGATTGAGAAATTTACACCTGTGCAGCACCCGGCCAATGATGTGAACAGTGATATCATCACCACACATTTTGATTACCATTCCATTGACGGAAATCTTCTGAAACTTGATATACTTGGACACGATGATCCGACCATGATCCGTATGCTGGAGGATCTGACCGGCATCAGTGCAAGAACAGTTCCGCTGGACCAGAGAGATGTCATGTCCCTGTTTGCGGGAACGCAGGCTCTGGGGATCAGCCCGGAGGATATCGGCGGCTGCAGGCTGGGATGCCTCGGGATCCCGGAGTTTGGTACAGACTTTGCCATGCAGATGTTGATCGATACCAAGCCGAAATATTTTTCCGACCTGGTACGTATTGCTGGACTTTCCCACGGCACGGATGTATGGCTTGGAAATGCCCAGGTATTGATCCAGAATGGTACAGCTACCATTTCCACAGCAATCTGTACGCGAGATGATATTATGATCTATCTCATCGGAAAAGGAGTGGAAAGTGGTCTGGCGTTTACCATCATGGAGAGTGTCCGTAAGGGAAAGGGGCTTCGTGAGGAATGGATCCAGACTATGAAAGAGCATGATGTTCCGGACTGGTATATCTGGTCCTGTAAGCTGATCAAGTACATGTTCCCGAAAGCCCATGCGGCAGCCTATGTTATGATGGCGTATCGTATCGCCTGGTATAAAGTGTTTCATCCACTGGCTTATTATGCAGCATTTTTCAGTATCCGTGCCACTTCCTTTTCCTATGAACTGATGTGCATGGGAAAAGAACGTCTGGAATATTATATGGCGGAGATCCGGAAAAAAGGTGATGAGGCATCCAAGAAGGAACAGGATACACTGAAGGATATGAGGATCGTACAGGAAATGTACGCCAGAGGTTTTGATTTTGTGCCGATCGATCTTTATAAGGCAAAGGCACACCGGTTCCAGATCATCGGAGATAAACTGATGCCTGCTCTGGATACCATAGAGGGTCTTGGAGATAAGGCAGCAGAGGCAGTTGTGGATGCTGCCGCAAAAGGCAGATTCCTTTCCAAGGATGATTTCCGTGATCGTACCAAGGTCAGCAAGACCGTTATCGATCTGATGGATGATATGGATCTTTTTGGAGATATCCCGCAGTCCAATCAGATGTCACTGTTTGATTTTACGGGTTGATATATGATACCGGAAGGGCTTACAATAAATAAAAAATACTGCCGTTTATCCTGAAGGCTGATCTGGCAGTGAGAACTCCCAGGAGGATACCAGATACTATGAAAAAAGAAGAATTAAGATACCTGCAGCGACTTGCGGAGCTATATCCTACTATAGCAAAGGCTTCAACAGAGATCATCAATCTGCAGTCTATATTAAACCTTCCGAAAGGTACCGAGCATTTCATGTCGGACATTCATGGAGAATACGATGCGTTTTCCCATGTTCTTCGGAATGGATCAGGGGCTGTACGAAAAAAGATCGATGATGTATTCGGACATACCTTAAGCAACAGCGACAAACGTTCTCTTGCCACACTGATCTATTATCCGAAGGAAAAGATGGAGGTTGTAAAAAAACAGGAAGAAGACATGGAGAACTGGTACAAGATCACACTTTATCGTCTGATCGAAGTATGCAAGACAACGGCATCCAAATATACCCGTTCCAAGGTCCGTAAGGCACTTCCTGCAGACTATGCATATGTGATCGAGGAGTTGATCACAGAGAAAGCGGAAGTTCTGGACAAAGAAGCATATTACGATGCCATCGTCAATACGATCATTGAGATCGGCCGGGCAGAGAATTTTATCATTGCCCTGGCAGAACTGATCCAGCGTCTTGTTGTGGATCATCTTCATGTGCTGGGAGATATTTATGACAGAGGTCCGGGCCCGCATTTCATCATGGATCGTTTGATGAAATATCATTCGCTGGATATCCAGTGGGGAAATCATGATGTGGTCTGGATGGGAGCTGCTACAGGACAGAAAGCCTGCATTGCAACGGTGATCCGGAACAGCATCCGTTACCGAAATATGGATATTCTTGAGGATGGATATGGGATCAATCTCATGCCTCTGGCAACCTTTGCAATGGAGGCTTATAAGGATGATCCATGTACTGCTTTTGAGATGAAGGGAGATGCCAATAACTATAGTATTCTGGAAGAAGAGCTTGGACGGAAAATGCACAAGGCTATTGCCATTATCCAGTTTAAGCTGGAGGGGCAGCTGATCCGCCGGCACAAAGAATTCCATATGGAAAAGCGTTGTTTGCTTCATAGGATCGATCCGAAAAAGGGAATGATCACACTTCCGGACGGAAAAGAATATCCGCTGACCGATACATATTTTCCTACTATTGACTGGAAAAAGCCATATGAACTTACTACAGAGGAAAAGGATGTAATGGAACGCTTGGATTCCGCGTTCCGAAACTGCGAGAAACTGCAGAATCATGTCCGGCTTCTTCTGGACAAGGGAGGCCTTTATAAAACTTATAATGGAAATCTTCTGTTCCATGGAAGTATTCCACTTAATGAGGATGGAAGTCTGAAAGAAGTCCAGATTTATGGAAAAACCTACAAAGGAAAAGAATTGTACGATGTTCTTGAGACTTATGTGCGCCGGGCGTTTTTCTCTGTAAATGAGGATGAAAAGCGTAAAGGCAGGGATATTATGTGGTATATCTGGGCAGCTCCGAATTCACCGCTGTTCGGAAAAGACAAGATGACCACCTTTGAACGTTATTTTATTAAAGATAAGGAAACACATAAAGAAACTAAAAATGCCTACTATCATCTTCTGGAAAATGAGGAGGTTGTAGATGAACTGCTCCGTGAATTCGGACTGGATCCGGAAAAGGGTCACATCATCAACGGGCATGTGCCGGTTCACCAGAGTGAGGGAGAGAGTCCTGTAAAATGCAATGGCAAAGTTCTTGTGATCGACGGCGGCTTTTCCAGACCATATCAGAAGGTTACGGGGATTGCCGGCTATACACTGGTTTATAACTCCTACGGGCTGATCCTGTCTGCTCATGAGCCTTTTACTTCTGCGGAAGAAGCGGTAGCCAAGGAGCAGGATATTGTTTCCAACAGGGTGGCAGTTCACTACAATAACAAACGTACTCTGGTCGGTGATACCGATACCGGAACTGCTCTGAAGGAAAGGATCAGTGAGCTGATCCAGCTTCTGGAAGCTTACAGAAAAGGTATCATCAAAGAGAAAAAATAAGCAGAATTGAGAAATACAAGAAGAGTTTCCTGTATGCTATAGTAAACAGAGGTGATGCAGATGAGAAAAAACAAAAAAAGAAAAAAACGGCTGAGAGCGGTTCTGGTCCTGTTGATCATCCTGTTTATTCTGGCAGGACTTGGAGGGATGCTGTATGTTTCCCACAGGGATAAGGTGGAAAAAGAACAACGAAGAGAGGCCGCATTGGCTGCATTGGACAGTATTCCGGAGGTGACAGCAACTCCGGCAGCAACAGCAACACCGGTTCCGACAGCGACACCGACACCGTCATTGACACCGGTCCCGACAATCCTTCCGGCATTTGAACCGGAAAATTATCAGGGGATCTGGTACAGCGAAGACGGGCTGACAACGATCGATATTTATGATATCAGTCTGAAATCTGTTTCCTTTACCTATAAGAGAGTGAATGGAAAAGATCCTTCCATGACCGCAGAAGCAGATGTGACTGCAGAGGTAGCAGGAAATGCCACACAGTTCCGTTTTAAGGATTCCGAAGGGAATAAGGCAAAAGGAGAGTTTGTTTTCGATAAAAGTGGTGAGCTTTATGTGAAGGTAAAAACATATGAACGGGGAGATGGATCTCTGACCTATCCGAAAACAGAGTCTATTATGACCCGGCAGGAGTCATCCCTGGAAGTATCCGAAAATTCCGAAGAAGATGCTTCCTATAATGAAAGCAACGAAAATTCCTATGAACAGGAATCCTACAGCGAGAGCAGTGAAGATTCTTCTGATGAGAATACAGAAGAATATGAGATTCCCTACGGAGAAGAAGAAACCTATTATACGGAATGATCAAAAAAAAATAAAACACGGTAAAATAAAGAATCCCCGGATTTTGGCAATCAGGGAATCCCGATACAGGAATTCCCGAAACTGTTCCACATTTCCGGGGATCTCTTTATTTGATCATTTTTTTGCGGTCTGTGCGGCCGACGAGATAATCGATGCTGGTGTCGTAATAATTTGCCAGCCGGATAAGCATTTCGATAGGAATATTACGGGATCCCGTTTCATAATGGGAATAAGAACGCTGACTGATATGAAGAATCTCACTTAATTCTCTCTGGGACAGATCCGCGTCTGTACGTAAATCCTGAATACGCTGAAATTTCATTGTGCTCACCTCTTCTTTCTATTGAAAGTATAAAACAGAACGAAATGCACCCTTGCAAAAGAGAGCAAAATGGACTATACTAAATTTATTATCTTCTAAAATTCAGAAAATGTCTATCTGAAAATTCCCTTGTTTTTAACCAATGCGGATTTCGAATATCCGACTGACCTGAAAAGACGAAAAGATGGAAGATCGGGATCCGTTTTTTTCGCAGAAAGGAATGTATTTGTTTGCGAGTGTTTTATCAGCAGCGATCTACGGAATGGAAGTACGTGAGATCCAGGTTGAGGCAGATGTCAGTGATGGTCTGCCTTCTTTTGCTATGGTAGGATTTCCCTCTGCCCAGGTGAGAGAGGCCCAGGAAAGAGTCCGGACTGCATTTAAGAACAACCGGCTTTGTCTGCCACCAAAAAAAGTAACTGTAAATTTTGCACCTGCCGATATGAAAAAGGAAGGAGCCGGTTTTGATCTGCCTGTGGCGGCTGCAGTACTTGCGGCTGCCGGAATTCTGGAACCGGATCTTCTGGAAGGAGTTATGATCGTAGGAGAGATCAGTCTGAATGGAGAGATCCATGGGGTTGCCGGAGTTTTGCCTCGGGTGATCCGCGCAAGAGAGCTGGGCTTACGCTTTTGCGTTATTCCGGAGGAAAATATCCGGGAGGGGAATCTGGTGAAGGATATGCCGGTGTTTGGAGTAAAAAGTCTGAATGACATGATCCGGTGTCTGAGAGACCCAATCACTTATACAGCTGCGTATCAGGAAAAAGAAAAAATAGAAAACAAACCGGAAATACCAAAGGTTGATTTTGCGGACATCTGCGGGCAGGAAGGAGCCAGGCGGGCGGCAGAGATCGCAGTGAGCGGTTTTCATAATATTCTTTTTATCGGACCGCCAGGATCCGGAAAGACCATGCTGGCAAGACGTCTGCCTACCATTATGCCGGAGATGACATTTGAGGAAAGCCTGGAGATCACCAAGGTATACAGTGTGGCAGGACTTCTCACGGAAAAAGATCCGCTGATCCGGCAGAGGCCTTTTCGAAGTCCGCATCATACCAGTTCCCCTCAGGCTTTGGCAGGTGGCGGCAGGATACCGGGGCCGGGGGAGATCACTCTTGCACACAGAGGTGTTCTTTTTCTGGATGAGATGCCGGAATTTTCCAGAAAAAGCCTGGAGATCCTGCGTCAGCCGCTGGAAGATAAGGAGATCCATCTGTCCAGAGCTGCCGGAACCTATGTTTTTCCGGCCAGTTTTATGCTGGCGGCAGCGATGAATCCCTGTCCCTGCGGATTTTACCCGGATATGAACAGATGTCGCTGTACATCAGGGGAGATCACGCATTATCTTGGAAAGATCAGCCAGCCTCTCCTGGAGCGTATTGATATCTGCACGGAAGTTCCGGCAGTGAGTTTTTCAAAAATGAAAAAGAAAATTGCAGGGGAATCCTCTGCTCAAATAAGAAAGAGGGTGGAAGCAGTACAGGAGATCCAGAGAGAACGTTACAAAAAGGAAAAATTTTGCTTCAATGGGGAGCTTGACGGAAGAAAACTGGAAAAATACTGTGTAATGACGGGAGGGGCAGACAAACTTCTGGAGCAGGCATATGAGCAGTTTCAATTCAGTACCAGAGCATATCATAAGATCCTGAAAACGGCCAGGACCATCGCGGATATGGAATCTTCCGAAAAGATAAAGGAAGAACATATCTGCGAGGCGTTGGCTTACCGGGCATATGATAAGAAATACTGGTCATAAAACAGAAAAAAGGAAGGTATTTTATATGGAAGAAATACAGCAAACAAGGATCCGGTGTGCCCGGAAGGACAGTAGTGTTTATCCGGCAAGACTTAAGGAACTTCCCGGTATGCCAAAACAATTATATTACATTGGAAGCTTTCCGGATGATGCCAAACCTACAGCGGCGATCGTGGGAGCAAGGCTGTGCAGTCCTTACGGACGGATACAGGCCTTTAATTACGGAAAATTCTTAAGCGAACATGGGGTACAGGTGATCAGCGGTATGGCGGCCGGCATTGATGCTGAGGGCCACAAGGGTGCTCTGGAAGGTGGTACCCCGACCTTTGCCGTGCTGGGAAATGGTGTGGACATCTGTTATCCTTCATCCAGCAGAGGTATTTACCGGAGGATCCCCGAAAAAAACGGAGGGATTATCAGCGAATATGAACCAGGTACCAAAGGCAGGGCATATTATTTTCCGGCAAGGAACCGGATCATCAGCGGACTGGCAGATCTGGTGCTTGTGGTGGAAGCAAAAGAAAAGAGCGGATCACTGATCACAGCTGCCTGTGCACTGGAACAGGGGAAGATGGTATACGCCATTCCAGGAGCGGTAAATGATGCGCTGAGCAGAGGCTGTCACAAGCTGATCTACGACGGAGCAGGAATTGCATACTCTCCGGAAATACTTCTGGATGAGTGGGGATTATCTGTGAAAAAAAAGACAAATTTGTCTGAAAAAAGCAAGTTGGGACTTGCAACGGATTTGGATTTGGTGTATAGTTGTCTCGATTTACGACCAAAAAATCTGGATCATATTATCAGAAAAACCGGTTTTTCACCGGGAAAAACAGCCGGGATCCTGGGACAGCTTATTTTGATGGGGCTTGTGAAGGAAACCGGGAGACAGTATTATATCAGACTTGAATAAATGCTTTTTTGCCCGGAGATTTAGCAGGAGTTTTTAAGCCGGACAGGAAGGCAGAATGAGATTAGGAGAGGTAAAATGGCCAAAAATCTGGTGATAGTAGAGTCACCTGCTAAAATGAAGACAGTAAAGAAATTTCTGGGGGCAAATTATACAGTAGAAGCGTCCAACGGTCATGTGAGGGATTTTCCCAAGAGCCAGTTTGGTATTGACGTGGACAATGATTTTGAACCGAAGTATATCACAATACGAGGAAAAGGTGAGCTTCTTGCAAAACTTCGTAAAGAAGCAAAAAAAGCAGATAAGATCTATCTTGCAACTGACCCTGACCGTGAGGGAGAAGCAATTTCCTGGCATCTGATGCAGGCTTTGAAGACAGATACTGCAAAGATGCACAGGATCACATTTAATGAAGTAACAAAAACAGCAGTTAAGGCGTCCATCAAGCAGGCCAGGGAACTGGACATGAATCTGGTAGATGCACAGCAGGCAAGGCGTATGTTGGATCGTATGGTAGGTTATACCATCAGTCCGCTGCTCTGGGCCAAGGTAAAAAGAGGTTTAAGTGCAGGCCGTGTACAGTCTGTGGCACTGCGTATCATCTGTGACAGAGAAGATGAGATCAATGCATTCATTCCTGAAGAATATTGGAGCCTGGAGGGTGAATTTCAGGTAAAGGGTGAGAAGAAACCGTTGACAGCCAAGTTCTATGGAACAGATAAAAAACTTCCGATCAGAAACCGTCAGGAAATGGATGAGATTCTGAAAAGTCTGGAAGACTGTAAATATGAGATCACAGAAGTAAAAAAAGGTGAGAGGATCAAAAACGCTCCCCTTCCGTTTACCACAAGTACTCTGCAGCAGGAAGCTGCCAAGACACTGAATTTTTCTACGCAGAAGACTATGCGCCTGGCACAGCAGTTATATGAAGGTGTGGATGTAAAAGGCAGTGGTACGGTAGGTCTGATCTCCTATCTGCGTACAGATTCTACTCGAATTTCAGAGGAAGCAGATGCAGCAGCAAGAACTTATATTTCTGAGCAGTATGGTTTGGATTATGTTTCTCAGACAGAGAAGGCAATCAAAAACGGACAGAAGATACAGGATGCTCATGAGGCGATCCGTCCTACAGATATTGCGAGGACACCAGTTCTGGTGAAGGAATCCCTGACCAGGGATCAGTTCCGTTTATATCAGCTGATCTGGAGACGTTTTGCGGCGAGCAGAATGGCACCGGCACGTTATGAGACCACGTCTGTCAAGATCGGAGCAGGTGAGTATGTGTTCACGGTTGCAGCATCCAAGGTTGCCTTTGATGGCTTTATGTCTGTGTACACAGAAGAGGGCGATGACAAAAAGGGCAATGTTTTAAGTCAAAGTCTTGAAAAGGGTATGGAGCTGAAGCTGAAAGAACTGAAGCCGGAGCAGCATTTTACACAGCCGCCGGCACATTACACAGAGGCTTCACTTGTAAAGACTATGGAAGAGCTTGGAATTGGACGTCCGAGTACGTATGCGCCGACCATCACAACGATCATCAGCAGACGCTATGTATCCAAGGAACAGAAAAATCTTTACGTCACAGAGCTTGGAGAGGTTGTTAATAATATTATGAAACAGGCTTTTCCAAGTATTGTGGATGTAAACTTTACAGCAACTATGGAGGGGCTTTTGGACTGCGTGGAAGCAGGTACCGTACAGTGGAAAACGGTTGTACGTAACTTCTATCCGGATCTGAAGCATGATGTGGATGAGGCTGAGAAAGAGCTTGAGAAAGTTGATATACAGGATGAGGTTACGGATGTGATCTGTGACAACTGTGGCCGCAACATGGTGATCAAGTACGGTCCTCATGGAAGATTTCTTGCATGCCCCGGATTTCCGGACTGCCGTAATACAAAACCATATTATGAGAAGATCGGTGTTGCATGTCCGAAGTGCGGCGGCGAAATTGTCATGAAAAAAACGAAAAAAGGCAGAAAATATTACGGATGTGAGAATAATCCGGAATGTGATTTTATGTCCTGGCAGAAACCTTCTGCAAAGAAATGTCCGAAATGTGGTAATTATATGCTCGAAAAGGGAAATAAGCTGGTTTGCAGCCAGGAAACCTGCGGATATGTGGAACAAAAACCAAAAGATGAAGATTGATTGAATAAATGCTTTTCTATTAATTTTCAGAAAATCCCGTTAAAAATAAAAAAAATATAAAAATGTCTTGTAAATTTCCAGAATAACGTGTAATATTAGACTAGAAAAACGATTTCTTTCAAGGTACGAAAGTGAAAGGAGGAAAAATGAGCGTTCAGTTGCTAGATAAAACTAGAAAAATCAATAAGCTTCTGCATAACAGCAGCTCAAGCAAGGTAGTGTTTAACGACATTTGCCAGGTGCTCATGGAAACCTTAAGTTCCAATATCCTGGTACTCAGTAAGAAAGGTAAGGTTCTGGGAGTCAGTATCTGCCCGGGTGTGGATGAGATCACAGAGCTGATCGATGACAAGATCGGCGGACATATCGACCCGTTATTGAATGAGAGATTTCTTGGTGTTCTTTCCACAAAGGAGAATGTCAATCTCCAGACACTTGGCTTTGAGCATGTACCCGGAAATTATCAGGGAATCGTGAATCCGATCGATATTGCAGGTGAGAGACTGGGAACGTTATTCATGTACCGCAATGATCATCCCTATGATATTGAGGATATTATCGTCAGCGAGTATGGTACAACAGTTGTTGGCCTGGAAATGATGCGTGCGGTTCATGACGAGAACGCAGAAGAAGACAGAAAACAGCAGATCGTTAAATCGGCATTCAGTACACTGTCCTTCTCAGAACTTGAGGCGATCATCCATATTTTTGATGAGCTGGATGGGGATGAGGGTATCCTGGTTGCCAGCAAGATCGCTGACCGTGTAGGTATCACCAGATCCGTGATCGTAAATGCACTGCGTAAATTCGAGAGTGCAGGTGTGATCGAATCCCGTTCATCCGGTATGAAGGGAACTTACATTAAAGTTCTTAATGAAGTGATCTTTGATGAGCTTGAGGAGATAAAAGCACAGAGAAGCAAGAAGGCATAATGTGATCAGCACTGTCAGATGCTTGATATAAGATAAAGAACGTGACAAAAGAGACTTCCCGCTAGCGTGGGAGTCTCTTTTTTGTCTGTTTCATAAAATTAAAATAAATAATGAAATTAAGAAAACAAGAGAAAACAAGAGCATAAAAGAGATAAAACCAGAATAATATAGAAAAACCATATCTTAAAAGGGTTGCGAAAATATGTGAAATTCACTAATATAGCCATAGTGATTAGCACTCGTATAAAGTGAGTGCTAGCAGACGAAGATGAAACTTATAAAGGAGGAACATAGATCATGAAGTTAGTACCTTTAGGCGACAGAGTAGTATTAAAACAGGTTGAAGCAGAAGAGACAACAGCATCCGGAATCGTACTTCCGGGACAGGCACAGGAGAAACCACAGCAGGCAGAAGTTATCGCAGTTGGTCCTGGCGGAGTTGTAAATGGCAAAGAAGTAAAGATGGAAGTAGAAGTCGGAAACACTGTTATTTACTCCAAATATGCAGGAACAGAAGTTAAGATGGATGGTACGGATTACATCATTGTAAAACAGGAAGATATCCTGGCAGTTATTAAATAATATAAACATCTTATCGTATATCAATATAAATAGGAGGTCATTTTATCATGGCAAAAGAAATTAAATATGGCGCAGAAGCAAGAGCAGCACTTGAAGCTGGTGTAAATAAACTTGCAGATACAGTAAGAGTAACACTTGGACCGAAAGGAAGAAACGTAGTACTTGACAAATCTTTCGGTGCTCCGCTTATCACAAACGATGGTGTTTCCATCGCAAAAGAGATCGAGCTTGAGGACGGATTCGAGAACATGGGTGCTCAGATCATCAAGGAAGTTGCATCCAAGACAAACGATGTAGCAGGTGATGGTACTACAACAGCGACTGTACTTGCTCAGGCAATGGTTCATGAGGGAATGAAGAACCTGGCAGCAGGTGCCAACCCGATCATCCTCAGAAAAGGTATGAAAAAAGCAACAGATGTTGCAGTAGAAGCGATCAAGAACATGAGCCAGGCAATCAACGGCAAAGAGCAGATCGCTAACGTAGCAGCAATCTCTGCAAGTGATGAGCAGGTTGGACAGCTTGTTGCTGATGCTATGGAGAAAGTTTCCAAAGACGGTGTTATCACTGTTGAGGAGTCCAAGACCATGCATACAGAGCTTGACCTTGTAGAAGGTATGCAGTTTGACCGTGGATATATTTCCGCATACATGTCCACAGATATGGAGAAAATGGAGGCAACTCTTGATGATCCGTACATCCTGATCACAGACAAGAAGATCAGCAATATCCAGGAGATCCTTCCACTTCTTGAGCAGGTTGTTCAGGCCGGTGCGAAACTTCTCATCATCGCTGAGGATGTTGAGGGTGAGGCCCTTACAACTCTGATCGTCAACAAACTGAGAGGAACCTTCCAGGTAGTAGCTGTAAAAGCTCCTGGCTATGGTGACAGAAGAAAAGAGATGCTTCAGGATATCGCGATCCTGACAGGCGGACAGGTGATCTCCGATGAGCTTGGTCTTGACCTGAAAGAAGCTAAGATGGAGCAGCTTGGACGTGCAAAATCTGTTAAAGTTGCAAAAGAGAACACAGTTATCGTTGATGGTCTCGGTGACAAAGATGCCATTGCAAAACGTGTTGCACAGATCCGTGCGCAGATCGAGGAGACAAAATCCGAGTTTGATAAAGAGAAACTTCAGGAGAGACTTGCAAAACTGGCTGGCGGCGTAGCTGTTATCCGTGTAGGTGCTGCTACTGAGACAGAGATGAAAGAAGCAAAACTTCGTCTTGAGGATGCTCTTGCAGCAACAAGAGCAGCTGTTGAGGAAGGTATCATCGCAGGTGGCGGATCTGCTTACATCCATGCTTCCAAAGAGGTTGCAAAACTTGCAACAACACTTGAAGGAGATGAGAAGACAGGTGCTTATGTGATCCTGAAAGCTCTTGAGGCTCCGCTGTTCCACATCGCTGCAAACGCAGGACTGGAAGGCGCTGTTATTATCAACAAAGTAAGAGAGTCTGAGATCGGTACAGGCTTCGATGCTCTCAATGAGAAATACGTAAACATGGTTGAGAACGGAATCCTTGATCCGGCTAAGGTTACAAGAAGTGCTCTTCAGAATGCTACAAGTGTTGCATCTACACTCCTTACAACAGAGGCTGTAGTTTCCACAATCAAAGAAGATACTCCGGCTCCGGCTGCAAACCCGGGAATGGGAATGATGTAATTATCAGCTGAGCAGGTGAAATAATTAATTCACAAAATGAGAGGGCCTGCGCCATAGACGCGGCTCTCTTTTTGTGTTATAATCAAAAAGTCAGTAAATTACGAAAGGAAGAAACAAATGAGTGACTTATATTCAGAGCTTCTGGTAAAAAAGAAGCAGACAGCGAAAGATCTGGTTGTGAAATACGGTCTGATAGCGCTGACGGTGATCATGGTCCTGGGAGGCCTTGTGCTGAATGTACTTTTGCTGGTACCGGCTATTGCACTTGGTATTGCATGTTATTTTGTAATACCGAAGACAGATCTGGAGTACGAGTATCTGTTTGTTAACGGAGAACTGGACATTGATATGATCATGTCAAAATCAAAAAGGAAAAGAGTGAAATCGCTCCAGCTTGCGGAGGCAGACCTTGTGGCACCATTAAAGTCCCACAGAATGGACTATTATAATGGCAATCAGAAGATGAAAGAGTATGATTTTTCATCAGGAATTGAGGATCATAAACGCTATGCAATGATCATAAGAGACAGTGGAGAAACCTGCAAAGTGATCCTGGAACTGGATGACGCACTTGCAAATACCATGAAAAATTCTGCACCAAGTAAAGTTTTTTTGGATTGACATGAATCTTGTTTTTTGTTACACTAGTTCACAAATTTAAAATATCTTACACAAGGGAGGAAATGCAATGGGTACTATTATTGGTGAAGGCATTACGTTTGATGACGTCCTTCTGGTTCCGGCTTATTCTAAAGTGATTCCGAATCAGGTAGATGTTTCAACGTATTTAACCAAGAAAGTAAAGCTGAATATCCCCATGATGAGTGCGGGAATGGACACAGTTACAGAGCACAGAATGGCAATTGCCATGGCCAGACAGGGTGGTATCGGTATCATCCACAAGAATATGTCCATCGAAGCACAGGCAGAAGAGGTTGATAAGGTTAAACGTTCTGAGAACGGTGTTATTACAGATCCATTTTATCTTTCACCGGAGCATACACTGAAAGATGCCAATGATCTGATGGCGAAATACCGTATTTCCGGTGTTCCGATCACAGAAGGCAGAAAGCTTGTAGGTATTATCACAAACCGTGATCTTAAATTTGAGACAGATTTCAGCAGAAAGATCAAGGAGTGCATGACTTCTGAAGGACTGATCACAGCCAAGGAAGGAATCACACTTGAGGATGCCAAGAAGATCCTTGCGAAATCCCGTAAGGAGAAATTACCCATTGTAGATGACGACTTTAATTTAAAAGGACTCATTACCATCAAGGATATCGAGAAACAGATCAAATATCCGCTTGCAGCCAAGGATGCACAGGGACGTCTTCTCTGTGGTGCGGCAGTTGGTATCACAGCCAATGTACTTGCACGTGTAGATGCACTTGTGAAAGCGAATGTGGATGTAATCGTAATTGATTCCGCACATGGTCATTCTGAGAATATCTTAAAAGCAGTCCGCGAGATCAAGGCTGCATATCCGGAACTTCAGGTTATCGCAGGTAACGTTGCAACAGGAGCAGCTACCAAGGCACTGATCGAAGCTGGTGTAGATGCAGTTAAAGTTGGTATCGGACCTGGATCTATCTGTACCACACGTGTTGTTGCAGGTATCGGTGTACCGCAGGTTACTGCTGTTATGGATTGCTATGAAGTAGCCAACAGCTACGGAATCCCGATCATCGCAGATGGTGGAATCAAGTATTCCGGAGACATCACCAAGGCTATCGCGGCAGGCGCCAATGTCTGCATGATGGGCAGCATGTTTGCTGGATGCGATGAGAGCCCGGGAACATTCGAGCTCTATCAGGGAAGAAAATATAAAGTATACCGTGGAATGGGATCTATTGCAGCTATGGAGAACGGCAGCAAGGATCGTTACTTCCAGGAGAACGCCAAGAAGCTTGTTCCAGAAGGTGTTGAAGGACGTGTTGCATACAAAGGACACGTTGAGGATACCGTATTCCAGTTAATTGGCGGTTTAAGATCCGGTATGGGTTACTGCGGAGCAGAGAACATTGAGAAGCTGAAAACAACAGGCAGATTCATTAAGATCTCCGCTGCATCTCTCAAGGAGTCACATCCACATGACATCCATATCACAAAAGAGGCTCCAAACTACAGTGTAGATGAATAATAAAGGAAAAAAAGGTAAGACCGGTAAAAAGTCACCCAGGCCGTCCCATAGCGGGCGGCCTGTTTCCGTAAAGAAAACTTCCTCCGGGTCTTCCAGAAGAAAAAAGAAGTCTTTGAGAAAAAAGAACCCGATCAAGATCCTACAGAGGATTGTGCTGATATGTATCATTGTGATCGTTGCTTTTGCTGCGTGTGCGTTAGGATACGCATTTTTTGAGATGCGCATGGAACAGAGTGAAACTCAGTCCGGACAGGAAGAAATATCCGGGAATGCCAGCGGAAATGGCGGACCGGAACAATGGCAGGCAGAAGGAGCACCTTTTATTGATGTGGAGCTTCTGACACCGAATTCCTATTCCAGACCACAGATTTCTATCGAACAGGTAAATTATATAGCCATTCATTATACGGCCAATCCGGGATCTACTGCCATATCCAACCGGAATTATTTTGAAAATCTTGCGACAACGCAGGACAACAAAGTCAGCAGTCATTTTGTGGTAGGGTTGGAGGGAGAAGTGGTACAATGTATTCCCACTTCGGAAATATCCTATGCCACAAATTCCAGAAATGTAGATACCATATCCATTGAATGCTGCCATCCGGATGAAACAGGGCAGTTTAATACAGCAACCTATGATTCGGTGGTAAAGCTGACAGCGTGGCTTTGTACACGCTTTGGACTGACTTCGGATCAGGTGATCCGTCATTATGATGTCACAGGTAAAGACTGTCCGAAGTATTATGTGGAAAATCCCGATGCATGGATCCAGATGAAATCAGACATTGCAGCACAGATCCAGACAGATTATGCATTACAGGGGAAATAAAGTGTTATTGTTTATTTTGTGAGCAACAAGAAGTCTGGAAAAATAATTTCTGAAAATAGGGGCTTGAAAATTAAGAAGAAGTATTGTAGTATAACAGCAGAAGCTGCATGACTGGCGGAAAGTAGGATTACCTACAGGGAGTGCAGTGAAGTGAGAAGCCGACCGCCTGGGCAGCCTGATAAGGGGTGTCCAGGCGGTTTTTTGTTACCGTTCATATCCTGGGATAAGCCCCGGGCCTTACATTAGACAAGGAGGACTGTGAAAAATGACGACATTTTCACTTGAAAAAGAACTGAAAGAAAATTCCTATCCGGGAAGAGGAATTGTGATCGGACGTTCCGCTGACGGGAAACATGCAGTTACTGCATATTTTATTATGGGAAGAAGCGAGAACAGCAGAAACCGTATTTTTGTTGAGGATGGGGAAGGAATCCGTACACAGGCTTTTGATCCATCCAAGCTTACAGACCCGAGCCTGATCATTTATGCACCGGTACGTGTCTTTGGAAATAAGACCATCGTAACAAACGGTGATCAGACAGATACGATCTATGAGGGAATGGACAGACAGCTCACCTTTGAACAGTCTCTCCGCAGCAGAGAGTTTGAGCCGGATGCGCCGAACTATACACCTCGTATTTCAGGTGTTCTTCATGTTGAAGACGGTAAATTCAATTATGCGATGTCTATTTTAAAGAGCAATAACGGAAATCCGGATTCCTGTCTTCGTTATACATTCGCCTATGAGAATGCGGCGGCAGGACAGGGACGTTTTATCCATACTTATAAATGCGATGGAAATCCACTTCCAAGTTTCGAGGGAGAGCCGAAGCTGGTAGAGATCCCAAGCGATATTGATGAGTTTACGGATCTCCTCTGGAAGAGCCTGAACCAGGATAATAAAGTTTCTCTCTTTGTTCGTTTTATTGACATTGAGACAGGAAAATATGAATCCAGGATCGTAAACAAGAATAAATAAGAAAATAGGGATATCACAGAGAACGGAGGAGCTTTTTCATGAAAGAATTACAGTTAAAATACGGATGTAACCCAAATCAGAAACCATCAAAGATCTATATGGCAGATGGAAGTGAGCTTCCGATCCAGGTACTCTCCGGAAGACCAGGATACATCAACTTCCTGGATGCCTTTAATGGCTGGCAGCTGGTACGTGACCTTAAGAAAGCAACCGGACTTCCGGCAGCAACTTCATTTAAGCATGTATCTCCGGCAGGTGCTTCCATCGGACTTCCGCTGAATGAGACACTGGCAAAGATCTACTGGGTAGATGATATGGACTGGAAGAATTTTTCCCCGCTTGCATGTGCGTATGCAAGAGCAAGAGGTGCAGATCGTATGTCATCATTTGGTGATTTTATTTCTCTTTCTGATGTCTGCGACAAAGATACCGCAATGCTGATCAAGAGAGAGGTTTCTGATGGTGTGATCGCACCAGGATATACAGAGGAGGCTCTTGAAATTCTGAAGCAGAAGAAAAAAGGCAATTACAATGTGATCCAGATCGATGAAAATTATGTACCGGAACCTTTGGAGCACAAACAGGTATTTGGAGTCACCTTTGAGCAGGGCCGTCAGGAGCTGGCAATTGATGATGCGCTGATCTCCAATATTGTAACAGAGAATAAAGAGCTTACGGAAGAAGCCAAGAGAGATATGAAGGTTTCTCTGATCATCCTGAAATATACACAGTCCAATTCTGTATGCTTTGTTAAGGACGGACAGGCTATCGGCGTTGGTGCAGGACAGCAGTCCCGTGTACATTGTACACGCCTTGCAGGTCAGAAGGCAGATAACTGGTATCTCCGTCAGTGTCCGAAAGTACTGGAGCTTCCGTTTAAAGACACGATCACACGTGCGGAGAGAGATAATGCCATTGATGTTTACATTGGTGAGGAATATATGGATGTCCTTGCAGATGGTGCATGGGAAAAGACATTCACAGAGAAGCCGGAAGTGTTCACAAAAGAAGAGAAGAGAGCATGGCTGGATGGTCTTACCGGCGTGACACTGGGATCCGATGCATTCTTCCCATTCAGTGATAATATCGAGCGCGCATATAAGAGCGGTGTAAAATATATTGCAGAGCCGGGTGGATCTGTACGTGATGACGCAGTTATCGATACATGTAATAAGTATGGAATGGTGATGGCATTTACAGGAATCCGCCTTTTCCACCACTAAAAGATGCATGCCTTGGCCATGATATGCAGCTGAAATAAAAGATAAAAAATATAAAGTCCCGAATCTGAATTTCTGGAAAAAAGAGATCAGACCCGGGACTTTTTGATCGAAAAAGGATAGTTTTAAAAATAAAAAAGAACTCTGAAAAACTCAGAGTTCT
>OMGQ01000601.1_pt1 | contig 32810 bp, 28 predicted proteins | sample 1646071 | NCBI WGS metagenome assembly OMGQ01 (sample SAMN05578585, study PRJEB25193) | human gut metagenome | biome: Human Microbiome; feature: human-associated habitat; material: feces | host: Homo sapiens | place: USA:Birmingham
CCGCGACAGGGAAACGGAGAGCAGGAGCGGAAAGAGACGCCGGCTCAAACCAATGCTTAAGGTTGCTCTGGTAGCGGCTGTTGTTGTGGGCGTAATGATGGCAACGACACTTACGGTTGGGGCTAAGAAGTATTTTACTTATAGGAAGACGGTTAGGGCTAGTGTTAGAAATGATGTAGTGTTAGGTAATGATAAAATTATAGATGAAGAAGGCCGGCTGGAAAGAGCTTATAAAGAAATAGAAAAAGAAATTGGGATTACGGCCTTAAGATTGGAAGATATTCCACCTAATTTGATTTATTTAAAAACAGATGTAATTGACGAAGCTGCAACCATGACATTTGAGTATAAAGACAATATTTTTTATGTGATTCAGCAGATAAAAAATGATACGAATTCTGTTAACATTATTTCTGATAGAAAAGAGACGAACGAGGATGAAAGAGTACATAATAATTGGATGAATCAAGATATCGAAATACAAGAGAAGGTATTAGATAACGGTGATATAGAATATAGTACTGAAATCACAAGAGAAAATACCTCGTATTACTTGGCCGGAATAATGGAAAAGGATGTATTCATAAGGATTGTAAAAGGAGTATATATAGATGAAGGACAGAAAGATGAAAAATAATTGGAGAAAAGTATTGCTTCTAGCAATGGTATTAACAATTTTTTATGTTATGCCATCATATGCGGACACCACCTTTTATTGGAATGGAATCGAAATTCAGGAATATGATGATAGCTCTGTTATTTTACCAGAGACTGTTAAACAGTCCAGAGGGGAAACAAGGGGTAATGTTATATCGACAGGTATAGTAAGTATTACAAATAGAGGAGAGAGAAAAGCATCATTAAGTATCCAAACTTTGGCGCATGTTAGATGCGACAAAATATGTAACTCTCTTGCATTACAAAAATGGGATGAGTCAACAGGAGATTGGGAACAAATACTTCGTTATGAATTTGAAGCAAAGCAAGAAGATAATCCAGATGAAGATTTGACATTATTAATAAATGCAATAGATGTTGAAAACTTAGAAGTGGGAACATATAGGGCGCGTGGTCTTCATGCAGTTTATCTTGGGGATGTATATGAAGGGTATACTTCTAAAACAGCGGGAATTCAGATTACCAAATAGTATTTAGCAGCCACACTTCGGTGTGGCCCTTTTAATATATCCTTTAGCTTATTAAAGGTAGTTACATTTTTGAATGCCCAAAACTGAAGTCCTAAACCCCCTTTTACCTGTATGATATTAAAGCTAAATCCCACAAAAATAGAGTTTGTGAAGTACTAAAAAAGAAGAGTTATAGTATGGGTAATAATTATAATTGATTAAAAAGTAGTCAGGATATATCTAAGAGAGTTATATTCGTACAAAGTAGGATCGATAATTGATGATACTTAATGTTGGATATAAACATATGCTTGTGATATTATACCCCAATTAAAGCAAAATCTCTATGAGAGAAATGTTAATTGACAATTTTATTAATTATTAATAATATAGGAATATTAAGAAAATTAAATAAGACTAATTCATTTAAAGTCAGAAAGGAATCCCATGCCCAGTATCCTCCTAGAAATCCAGGAAACCGTAATGAAATACGCCGATATCATGTCAAAGGTTGCGCAGGTAGAGGTAGAAGTAGTAGACGAGAATCTCTTTCGGGTAGCCGGAACAGGTATTTTTGAGCAGCATGTCAATGAAGATATGGCTCAGGAGGGGTATGTCTATGAGCATCTGCTTCGTACCGGCAATGTGGAAATTATATATAATCCGGGCAAAGAAAGACTTTGCCAGAAATGTCCTAAAATGGATATCTGCAATGAAGAGATAGAGATTTCAATGCCCATCCGGCTGGGAGGGGAGATTATCGGAGTTATTGGCCTGGTGGGGAGTACCCCGGAGCAGAAAGAGCGCGTCCTTTCGAATGAGAAGATGTATCTTGATTTGCTGGCACAGATTGCGGAGTTCATTGCGGTGAAAGCGGGAGAACTGACGGAATCTAAGAAGCGGGCGGTTCTGCTTGACGCTCTGGACTGCGTGATCAATCATGTGGAGAAGGGGATTTTAATTTTAGGCGGGGATAATGTAGTCACTATGGCAAACGAACCGGCTAAACGGCAGCTTTCAGTCGATATGCCGGAAGGGCAGATGGCAGTAGTTACACCGACGGGAGATAATTTCAGCCGCCAGAATGAGTACAAAATTCTGCTGAATGGTAAACAGTATTTTGTCATGGGACATCTCTATGATTTGGACCAGGATCCGAGGCGTTACTCAAAAGTACTGATATTTGAGAGTACCAGAGAGATGCAGGAGCGCTTTTACGAGATAACGAATACGGTGAATCCGCTCAGCACCTTTAATATTATCGGAACCAGCCCTCAAACCCGGCAGATGCAGGAGGAGATTAAGAAGATTGCCAGGAGTACCTCGACGGTTCTGATTACAGGCGAGAGCGGAACAGGAAAAGAACTGGTGGCGACTGCCATCTGGAAGGCCAGCGACAGGAGAGATAACCGCTTTATTGCAATCAACTGCGGCGCGATACCGGAGCCTCTTCTGGAATCGGAGCTTTTCGGCTATGTCAAAGGGGCGTTTACCGGGGCGGATCCGAATGGCAGGATGGGTAAATTTGAACTGGCTAACAAAGGGGTTATCTTTTTGGATGAGATAGGGGATATGCCCCTGTATCTTCAGGTCAAGCTGCTGCGGGTGATTCAGGAGCGGAAAATAACCCGTATTGGTTCCAACCAGGTAATTCCGATTGATGTAAGAATTATCGCTGCGACGAACAAAGATTTGAAAGAGATGATGTACAATAATAAATTCAGGGAGGATTTATACTACCGTTTGAATGTTATCCCGCTGAAGATTGCACCGTTGAGGGAGCGCCGTGAGGATATCAGGGAGCTGGTATATTATTTTGCAAAGCGCTATGCCAGCCTTTTTGGGAAAAATCTTCAGAAGATTTCAGAAGAGACGATGGAACATCTTTATGAGTATCCGTGGTATGGCAATATCCGGGAACTGGAAAATACGGTTGAGTTTATGATTAATATGATGGAGGAGGACGGTGTTCTTAACATGGGAACCCTCCCGGCCAACATATCGGAGCCGCAGCCCGGTGTCGGGAAAACGGGTGAAAGCGGCACAGTAGTCACGGATATGGTGACACCTCTCAGGGAACTGGAACGCTCTGAGATAGCGAAGGCGATCCGCATTTACGGCAATGATACCGAAGGAAAAAAACAGGCGGCAAAGAAACTGGGAATTGGACTGGCAACTTTATACCGCAAAATGGAGGGTACAGATGATACGGCTGGCAAAAGATAAAGATTTAGATGCAATAATGAAAATCTACGAAACGGCCAGAAAATATATGGAGGAGACGGGAAACCCGTCTCAGTGGGGCAAGAACCACCCGCCCAGAGAGCTTCTGGAGGAGGATATTAAAAAGGAGCAGTTATATGTCTTTACGGCAGAAGACGGAATTTTGCATGGTGTGTTTGCATTTATAATCGGAGCGGATCCTATATATGCTTATATTGAGGATGGAAAGTGGCTGAATGATAAAGAGTATGGGACAATTCACCGGATTGCCGGTGACGGAGCAGTAAAAGGAGTTTTTGACAACTGCCTGGCATTTTGCCGGGATCAGATTTCCAATCTGAGGATTGATACACATCACGATAACTCCACAATGCAGCATTTGATTGGGAAGAACGGCTTCCGGCGGTGCGGTATTGTTTATATGGAGGATGGCAGTCCCAGAATTGCCTATCAGTATTGCTTGGAAGATAAATAATTTTCGGAAGATAAATAAATTACAGGAGATGTGCGATGCAGCTTGGGATTACGATACCATTGCAGAAGTACCTGAATCTGCCGAAGCAATCCTATGGAGGACCTGTTTTTTTGCTGGGAAATCCACCGGATCCTTTATCAGCAGATGAACCGGGATATCTGTTCGCCGAGCGGATTTGACGTATACGGGGAACCGCAGGAATTTTTCAGGAAGGACATGGTTCGTATTGGAATTATTTCTCATTTTGATAAAAAGCAATTCTCGATTTGAGAATTTATTCTCATTATGAGAACTAAAATATGAATTATCAGGAATGGTTTTTCAAAAAAATTCCTGGGACAGGATTAAGAAACGCATTAAAATCTAAGCAGTGATTTTAATGCGTTTCTTTTTCTGAAAATATTCACAAAACTGGTTACGTATTTCACGGGTTTTGTGAGAGTGCTTTTGTGTATTGTTTACAAAAATAAAGTTTCATGTCGAAACAGCACCATTTTGGAGTTAAATTTGGCACGCTGTTTGCTTATTATAAAGGTGAATAAACCCAAAGGAGAGAATCACAATGAGAGAGGAATTTAAAGTTGTTCAGTATGAGCGCAAATCAGGCCCGAAGTATAACCTGGATTTCCTGAATCTTGAAAGTGCTAAAAAAGTACAAAGTTTTCATGCAAGCTTTCCAGTATATAAAGAGACTCCGCTAGTTGAGTTAAAACATACAGCAAAATCAATGGGACTTGGCAATATCTACATAAAAGATGAGTCCTACCGGTTTGGCCTGAATGCATTTAAGGTGCTGGGCGGAAGCTATGCAATTGGCAACTATCTTGCAAAGCGCCTGGGGAAAAGCATCACAGAGATGCCGTATGAGAAATTAGTTTCAGGAGAAATTAAACGGGAGCTTGGCGACATTACATTTGTCACTGCGACTGACGGCAACCACGGCCGGGGAGTTGCCTGGACAGCAAAACAGCTTCAGCAGAAATCGGTGGTATACATGCCGAAGGGCAGCGCCGAAGAACGCCTGATGAATATCAGGGCAGAGGGCGCAGATGCATCCATCACCGACCTCAACTATGATGAAGCCGTCAGGCTTGCCAACAGCCAGGCGGAACAGAAGGGCTGGGTGATGGTTCAGGATACTGCGTGGGAGGGATATGAGGATATTCCCGGTTGGATCATGCAGGGATACGGAACGATGGGATATGAAGCGTACATGCAGCTTCCTGAGAAGCCGACTCATATTTTCCTCCAGGCCGGAGTCGGTTCCATGGCCGGGGCAGTGGCCGGATTCTTCGCTTCCGTGTATGGCGAGGATCGCCCTATAATAACGATTGTAGAGCCTAATAAGGCAGACTGTATTTACAAGACGGCGGAGGCAGCCGACGGTAAACTTCATTTTGTAACCGGCGATATGGATACCATTATGGCGGGCCTGGCCTGTGGAGAACCATGCAGCATCGGGTGGAATGTTTTGAGGGACTATGCCGACAACTTCATTTCCTGCCCCGACTATGCGGCAGCCCAGGGAATGAGAGTGCTTGGAAATCCGGAGCCAGGAGATACAAAGGTGGTTTCCGGTGAAAGCGGGGCATCGGCATTTGGCTGTATTGCCGAGATTATGAGGGATAAAACGCTGGTGGAGCTTAAGAATAAATTGAAGCTGGATGAAAATTCCAAAGTGCTGTTTTTCAGTACGGAGGGAGACACAGACAAGGAAAATTATAAATCTATCGTTTGGGACGGAGCGTATCAGAGAAATTGACAAAGGTTTCAGTTAAGGAGGATGGGAAAATGGAAAAAGAGAGAGAAGAACAGGTGATTTCACTGTGTCAGAAGCTGATTCAGCAGAAAAGCTATTCCGGAGAGGAGAGCGGAGTGGTCGGCGTTCTTTCGGAAAACATGAAACAGATGGGCTTTGATGAGGTAACGGTTGATAAATACGGTAATATTATTGGCTGCATCAAAGGAAACAGACCGGGAAAAAAAGTTTTATTTGACGGACATATCGATACGGTTCCGGTAACAGAGGAAGCTGAGTGGCTTTATCCTCCCTTTGCGGCAGAAATCCATGACGGCAAAATCTACGGCAGAGGAACCAGCGATATGAAGGGAGCCGTAGCGGCAATGACCTGTGCGGCATCCAATTACGCAAAGGATACGGGAAAAGATTTTGCCGGTGAGATTTATGTGGCGGGCGTGGTGCATGAGGAATGTTTTGAAGGTGTTGCGGCAAGGGAAATCAGTAAGAATGTCCGGCCGGATTACGTGGTAATCGGAGAAGCTTCCCAGCTTAACTTGAAAATAGGACAGAGAGGAAGAGCCGAAATCGTAATTGAGACCTTTGGAAAACCGTGTCACTCTGCGAATCCGGAAAAAGGAATCAATGCCGTGTATAAGATGGCAAAAGTAATCGAGGCAATCCGTACCCTGGTTCCCACCTATCATCCCGTATTAGGTGACGGAATCCTGGAACTGACCGACATTAAATCAGCCCCTTATCCTGGAGCATCCGTTGTGCCGGAATACTGCCGGGCCACATATGACAGGCGTCTTCTGGTAGGAGAGACAAAGGAGAGCGTGCTGGAGCCGATTAACGGGCTACTGGAAAAACTGATGGCAGAAGATCCGGAGCTTAAGGTAAAGGCATCCTATGCGGTAGGCAGGGAGAGATGCCATACCGGCAATGAGATAGAAGGGGAGCGCTTCTTCCCGGGCTGGTTATATGACAAGGATGACGACTTTGTTCAGGCTGTTTATACAAAGCTGACGGAAAAAGGGTTTACTCCCGAAATTACCCAGTACAACTTCTGCACAAACGGCAGCCATTACGCAGGTGAAGCAAAAATCAAGACCTTCGGACTTGGGCCGTCCAGAGAAAACCTGGCCCACAAAAGTAACAGAGTGCTACTATGGGGTTATGGAAGCGCTGTTAAAATAATTTGGACGGCGGCAGTTTAACCGCCGCTGAAAACTTAGAGGAGGTTTTTATATGTATGATTTAATTATCAAAAATGGGTATGTAGTTTCACCGTCTTCGACAGTAAAATGTGATATTGCCGTCAGCGGAAAAAAGATTGCCGGGTTAGGCACCTATAGCGGGTCCGAGGGAAAAAGAGTTATCGATGCGGAGGGAAAATATATTCTCCCGGGTGTTATCGAGGCTCATATGCACTGCCAGGCTCCGTTCCAGGGATGTCTGGGTGCCAACAGCTTTTACGAGCAGAGCGTCAGCGCAGCACACGGCGGAGTAACAATGTTTATGGATTTTGCCAATATGGGAAAAGGGGATTCCCCATTTACACAAGCGCTGGCAAGAGCAGAGGAGATGGAAGAATCGGCAATTGACTACAGCGTACACGGTAAATTTGTGGAGTCCACGCCGGAGGCGATTGCCGACATCGAAAAGATGGCTGAATACGGCATACCGACATTCAAAATGTTTATGACCTATAAAAAAGAAGGCGTAATGAGTGATGATGAGACGATGCTGAAAGTATTTGAAAAAGCAAAATCCGTCAACGGCCTTCCTATGGTTCACTGCGAGAGCAATGCAATTGCAGAGACGAATATTGAAAAGTGTATGGAAGAAAACGATCTGAGTTGGGTTAATTTTGCAAAATGCAAACCGGTGCTTTGCGAGGCGGAGGCATTTGCCAGGGCCGTTTATTTCCAGGAATATGTAGGAAATGCTTTGCTGGTTGTACATACGACAAACGGAGAGGCGTTAAATACGGCCAGACGGGCGCACGGAAAGGGACTACCCCTGTATGTGGAAACAGGACCTCACTACCTCACTTTATTTGATGATTTGTATAAAGGCGAGAACGGTCATCTGGCTATCTGTTCACCGCCGCTGCGGACGCCAAAGGAGGCGGAGGAATTATGGGAGGGCCTGAAGGACGGCACTATCCTGCTGACCGGTTCCGATGACTGCACATTTGACGTGGATGAAAAATCCCTGTTCCTCGAAAAGAATCCGGACGGAACCTGGAAGCAGGATTTCACCAAAGTGGTAAACGGAATGAGCGGCATTGAAATAAGACTCCCGCTGATGCTCTCCGAGGGTGTGTCAAAAGGGCGTATTTCCATAAACAAGGTATGTGAGCTTACAAGTACCAATATAGCAAAGATCTATGGCTGCTATCCTCAGAAAGGCGTGATAGCGCCAGGTTCCGATGCGGACATCGTTATAGTTGATATGGATAAAGAGGTTACGCTGTCAAAAGAGGTCCTGCATAATAACATCAGCTATTGCCTGCATGACGGATTCCAGGTTAAGGGCTATCCGGTGATGACGATTGCAAAGGGCGATGTAATTGTGGAAGACGGCGAATTCAAAGGGGAAAAAGGCAAAGGAGAATTTATCAAGAGAAAGATTAATCCGGATTATCTGGAGCGGTATGGGTTGAACTGATAGTTATTACACAAGACAAAGAGGTGGAGGTTATTTTATGCAGAATGAAAAGTCACTCAGTTTAAGGAGCCCGGAACTGCTCCCGACCAAGGACAGCGAACGGAATTTATCTCTGTGGGATTATACAATACTTTGGGCAGGCATGACCATCAATATCGTAGCATTCAGCCTGGGAGCCCAGTATTTTAACGGCGGCGACGGATTATCACCCTGGATGCTGGTACTTGTGGTATTTCTGGGCTACGGCCTTGTTACGTTCCTGACTGTTTTAGCCGGTGATATCGGAACTAAATACGGTGTTCCGTTCGCTGTATACAGCAGGGCGGCATTTGGATATAAAGGTTCCTTCTTTGCAGGACTTGTCCGCTGCGTTCCGTGCTTTTACTGGTTTGGATTCCAGACGTGGGTTGGAGCCAATGCGTTAAACATGATTATGGGAATTATGTTCCCGTCATTTAACAATGTAACATTGATGCTGATTCTGTTTGCTGCATTTCAGATTATTAACGCCCTGTTCGGAATGGAGGCAATGGCAAAATTTGACTGGATTGCGGTTCCGATGCTGGGAATTATGTTTGCGGCGATAGTAGTGACGGTGTGCAGTAAATATGGAGTGTCGATTCCCGATATCATGGGAGTGCAGGCGGCAGGTAATTATTCCATGGCATTTGCCATTTCCGGCATTGCAGGAGGATGGATTACGATGGCCCTGAACGGCCCGGATCTGGCAAGACAGATTAAACGAAGTGATAATTATAAAAATGAGGGCCTTGTAAAGCGTAATAAAAATGCAATCCTGGGACAGCTTGTGGGGCTGATGGCTGTAGGCATCATCGCTATGATGGTTGGTATGGCAGCCGGTATCTATACACATGAGTGGGATTTAAACAACGTAGTATACAGTTTATTCTCAAATAATATGGTAGTGCTTGTATTCTGCTTCATTGCGATTGCCTTTGCCCAGTGGTCGACGAACACGGCGGCAAACCTGATGCCTCCGGCTTATATCCTGTTAAATATTTTTCCTAAATGCAAGTTTTGGATGACGACAATCATTTCGGGTGTTATCGGACTTCTGATGATGCCGTGGAAACAGCAGGGAGGAGATTTCCTGGTAGTCATTCAGTCAAATTTCTCAACATTGTTAGGGCCAATCATCGGTATCATGCTGGCGGACTATTTCCTGGTGCGCAAATGCACGCTTAACGTGGATGATTTATATAATGTGGGAGGCCAGTATCAGTATACGCGCGGCTTTAATATGAGTTCAGTAGTCACTATGGTGGTTTCATTTGGACTGTCACTCCTGGCAGGCGATTATTCCTTCTTTGCGGGACTTGCTATCAGTGTTGTAATCTACGTAATTTTAATGAAAAACTTTACTCTGAAAAAATATGATCAAAAGCTGGGACAGGATATACCTTTCCGGGAATAATGGCGGCTAACGTGGAAAAACAGAGGTGATAACAGTGAAAAAATTAATTAAAAATGGTTTTATCGTTGACGGAAGCGGTAATCCGGGATATAAAGCTGATGTATTATTAAACGGCGGTATCATTGAGAAGATAGCGGAGACGATTGAAGAGGACGGAGCAGAAATCATTAATGCCGAAGGGCTTGTTGTAGCTCCCGGTTTCATCGATACGCACAGCCACAGTGACCTTCAGGTTCTGGTAGAGCCGGAGGTTGCCCCAAAGGTACTACAGGGAATCACAACCGAGATTCTCGGACAGGACGGTATCTCCATGGCGCCTCTTCCAAAAGAATATGTCAGCCCGTGGAGAAAGAATCTGGCAGGACTGGACGGTGACAGCGACCTGATTGACTGGAATTATGAGACCACTGAGAATTATCTTCAGATGATCGACGACGTAAAACCGGGACTGAATGAATGTTATCTCGTGCCGCACGGCAATATCAGAATGGAGGCGATGGGTCTCGAAAACCGTCTTCCAAACGATGAAGAGCTGGAGAGAATGTGTGCTGTCACAAGACGGGAGATGGAGGCCGGAGCCGTAGGATTATCAACGGGCCTGATTTATATGCCCTGTGCATATTCCGAGTCCAAGGAAATCATTGAGATGTGTAAGGTGGTGGCAGAGTACGACGGGCTTTTTGTCATCCACCAGAGAAGTGAGGCAGATACCATCCTCGATTCTATGGAAGAAGTTATTAAAATCGGCCGTGAGTCGGGCGTAAGGATTCACTACTCCCATTTCAAGGTATGCGGTAAAAAGAACTGGGATAAGGTTGATAAGGTTATCGAGCTTCTGGAAGAGGCTAAGAAGGAGGGCATCCGTGTTTCCTTCGACCAGTACCCATATGTGGCCGGAAGCACGATGCTGGGTGTAATCCTTCCTCCATGGGTGCATGACGGAGGCACAGATAAAGTGCTGGAGCGTCTGGCTGATCCGGAGCTGAGAAAAAAGATGGTTTATGATATCGAGCATGGTAATCCGGGATGGGACAACTTTGTGGAATTTGCCGGGCTTGACCAGATATTTGTGACAAGCGTGAAGACCGAAAAGAACCAGGACGCAATCGGGTTAAACCTCATTGAACTGGGTAAACTGCGAGGAAAAGATCCGTATGAGGCCACATTCGACCTTCTCTTTGAGGAGGAGAATGCGGTAGGCATGGTGGATTTCTACGGAACGGAGGAACACGTAATCCGTATCATGAAACGGCCGGAGATGAACGCATGTACCGACGGACTGCTGGGCGGCAAGCCGCATCCCCGCGTATACGGCGCATTTCCGAGAATTCTCGGAAAGTATGTAAGGGAAGAGAAGGCTCTGACACTGGAGGAAGCCGTTTACAAGATGACGAAGAAACCGGCTGTGACATTTAACATGACGGGCAGAGGCGAAGTGAAGGCAGGGTACTGCGCCGATCTGTGTATTTTCAATCCTGATACTGTCATTGATAAAGGAACCTTCGTGGATCCGGTTCAGTACCCGGAGGGAATTGAATATGTGATTATCGGCGGCGAGCTGACGGTTGAGAACGGAAAACACACCGGTAAGAGAAACGGAGCGGTACTTCGGAAAAAAGGAAAAGAGGTAATCAGATAAATGGCAAGAGAAATCATTTTTACAGAAAATGCGCCAAAGGCGGTTGGGCCTTATGTGCAGGCAGTGAGATCAAACGGGATGGTTTACGTGTCGGGGCAGCTTGGAATTGACACTGCCGCAGGCGGGCTGGCCGACGGAGTAGAGGCTCAGGCGCACTGCTCCATGAAGAACCTGGGAGCCATCCTCAGGCAGGCAGGAACAGACTATACAAAGATTGTTAAGACTACGATTTTCCTGACGGATATGAACGATTTTGCAGCGGTTAATAAGATTTATGAGTCTTATTTCGGGGGTGATTTTCCGGCAAGATCCTGTGTCCAGGTGGCGAAGCTGCCGCTTGGCGGTCTGGTAGAAGTCGAGTGCATTGCACAACTGTAATTATAATGAAAGGGCTCTGGGTTTTCAGGGCCCTTTTCCTTGACGCTGACCGGCTCGGCTGGCTTTGCTACTTTATATAACTGCCGATTATATCTTGACTTTCTTTATATTGTTTAAATCAAGCGTAACTGTTGCAGAATCAAATTTAATTTCATATAGCACTAGAGATTTTCCCACATGCTCTATGGTGTCTTTGTAATCTGGCACTTTTTTGATAAAGAAGTCTGCGAGGTCAAAAATTGTCCGCTCACTCTTTTGAGCAATACCCTTTGCTTTTATATGTTCATTCCCTGTATGTGGAATGGTGGTAAAAGCAACACTGGAATTTATTTTCATTTCCTTTACTTTATTGTTACCCTTAAATGTTGAGAAATCTTACTCTGAGGGTCAAAATAAAAATTTACAATTCGCACATTCGGTACATTGTCTGCACTTGTGGCAAGGGCTATTTCTGTCTGCTGTTCCATTATCCTAAAAAATTCATCTCTTGTTCTCATTTCTGTTCGCCTCCATTGATTTATGATTTAGATATAGTATAATAGATAAAGGTGTCAAAATGTGACACCTTTTATAGAAATGGAGAAAACTAATGAAAAAATCTGAACGTCTTAATGATATGATGATGTTTTTGAACAATAAAAACTCTTTTAACATCAAGGATATTATGGAGAGATACCATATATCTCGAAGCTCTGCTATTAGAGATATAAAGTCGTTGGAAGAATTAGGTATGCCAATATACTCAAAGTCTGGTAGAAATGGCTCTTATAAAATATTGCCTAACCGGCTCTTATCTCCCATTGTGTTTACCATTGATGAAGTGTATTCACTTTATTTTGCCATGCTTACATTAAGCGCATATCAGTCCACGCCATTTCATCTAAGTGTAGAAAAGTTAAAACTAAAATTTGAGAAATGTCTATCAGAAGAACAAATTCACGCTTTGCATAAGATGGAGACTGTTTTCCGGCTAAACACTGTTGAGCACTCAAATTCAAGTACATGTCTAAAAGATATATTAAAAATGGCAATTAAAGAAAGTCCATGCATTATTGAATACAAAAAACAAGATATCCATGAATATACGGTACAATTTTTTGACATTTCTTCGGCGTTTGGACAATGGTACGGAACCGCCTATAATTTTGAAACCGAAAAAATCCAGGTTTTTAGATGTGACAGAATCCAATCTGTCAATGCTACTGCCCTATTTAAGGGTAAGCCAATAGAAGAGTTTAAGCGTCCGGATGATAAGCTATATAAAGACGGCTCTGCTACTGAATTTCAAGTTACGGTTTCAGAGAAAGGAGTAGACTTATTTTACAAAGAGCATTATCCTTCCATGCAATTATGTTCGGAAATGGGGTCCCATGTTATTAAGGGATTTTACAATAGGGACGAACAAAACTTTATTGCTGATTATTTTATTCACTATGGCGATAACTTACTCAAAGTAGAACCTGCAAAACTTAAATTGCTAATAACTGATAGATTGAACAATCTCCTTCAAAAATATGAGTGGTTCTAGTCAGAACAACCGGCCCGGAAAACGCCTTTCATATTGAAAGCGTTCTCCGGGCCGGTAATGAATCATTTCTTTTCCTTAATCAGCATCTCGCCTTTCCTGTTGAATATCCCAAACCCTGTCATTATGTAAATAGCAGCAAATACAACGCCCAGATAAGTGATCGGCGCATATAAAACGTATTGGAAGGAGCTGACTCCCAGCGTGCCCAGGATAAAAATGGAGATATTGCTCCATGGTACAATCGGGGAAAATGCGGTTCCTGTGTCCTCCAGCATTCTGGAGAGATTCTTCCTGTCAAGATCATACTTGTCAAACATCGGGCCGAGGATAGGGCCGACGATGGAGAAGGTTACCAGATAGACGCCCGTAAAGGATGCCAGGATAAGGTGAAGGAGGTAACTGAATCCCAGCAGCGACTTGCGTCCGGTCGCGTACTTCTGGATGGCGTCCAGGAACATCTGGAACACGCCCGTGGCCTTCAGGGCCGAGCTGAACACGGCTGCGCCGATGATCAGGGCTACGGACGGCATCATGCTCAGCAGGCCTCCGCGGTTGATCATGGAGTCGACCAGCGCCATATCGGTGGAGATACCGAGTCCGCTTGTCATGGCAGACAGAACTTCTTTGATTCCCTTTCCCTGGACAGCGACGGCAAGTACCGCTGCCAGGAGTATCCCGATTCCAAAGACCGGGATCGTCGGCTTGCGCATGAAGATTAGAACGAGTACAACAACGGGAGGCAGCAGCAGTATGGGATTTAAGTTGAAAGTCCCTTCCAGGGTGCTAAGAATCTGACTGTAAGCCTGGCTGTCAATATGTCCTCCCTGGAATTTCATACCCAGTACCGCATAGAGAATCAATGAAATAACCAGGCACGGAACGGTCGTATACAGCATGGATTTGATATGGTCGATAATATCCACCCCTGAGACATAGGGAGCCATGATTGTCGTATCCGAAAGCGGCGAGAGTTTGTCGCCGAAGATGGCGCCCACCACGATGGAGCCGGCAGCATAGGCTACAGGGATTCCCAGTCCCTCCGCCACGCCGATCAGGGCAACGCCCACGGTTCCCATGGTTCCCCATGAGGTGCCGGTCATCAGGGACATCAGGCAGCAGAGCAGACAGCTGGCTACCAGGAAGATAGGAGCCGGGAGCAGCTTTAAGCCATAATACATCATCAGCGGAACGGTTCCCGACACCATCCAGGAGCCGATCAGAATGCCCACAAACATCATAATCAGCATGCCCATAAACATGGTTTTAAAGGTGTCCCCGATGTCATTTTCGAATTGTTTCCAGGGACAGCCGAAGGCCATGCCCAGATAGACGGCGGACAACGCCGAAAGAATCAGGCTTACACCGGGATTTACTTTTAAGATGGCGACACAGTACAGCAGGATTGCCAGGGATACCGCCATTACAAGCAATGATTTGGAGGAGGATAAGAGATGCCTCTCCATCACCTCCCGGCCTTCCGTCCTTTCTGGTTTCACGGTTCCTTCCTGTTTCTGAATCCCCTCAGTTTTCTTTTTTCTCTCACTTTCCATGGTATGCTCCCCCTTATCAGCTCACCCAGATTGGACTGGACCACGCAATAGCCTTGTCCTTCTGGATTACACGAACGTAGTAATAAAGCCATCCGGCCTCCGGCAGGCTCTCATCCTGCCAGTCAAATTCCATTTCCTTCCCGCACCCCCCTTTTCTGTAAATTGTATGCCCCATTGAAATAATTTCAACCGATTCAATCTCCCCGGTACCGGTAACCTTTACATGGAGCGTCCGCACCCGGTTGTCCGACAGGGATATCTCCTGTCCCATGCAGGCGCCGTTAACCGTAAAATCCAGAATAATGCGCTCACCGGTCGTCGCATATACCCGCCTGTTCCACAGCGCCTCGAACAGGCTGTGTTTATCAAGGCGGTCTGCCATAATACAGGTTAATCCTCCCCGGTAGCTTTCTAACTCCGCCGAAAATACCCAGTGGGCATAGCCGGGGTTTCCTGCGTGCGTATCGCTGCCGGTCACAAAACCGAGGCGGTACCCCTTGTTCAGCGCATACTGGATCGAATGGTTCTCGTAGACGGAACCTCCGATAATCGGACGTTCGCATCCCTCGCATTCGGAGCTGCCCCAGCAGGAATAGATTTCCGCCAGACGCTGGATTTCCTCGTCATGGATTTCCCAGCTTCCCAGCATGACCTCTTTGGCAGTGTGGTGGGGAACCGTAATGGCTCTCACCTTTTGTTCCTTTAGCTGGGCCCACAGTTCTTCCGGGCAGAAGCTTCCCTCATCGACACAGCGCCGGATAGGTTCATCATAAGACTCATAATAAACATTCCGATCCCCTCCGAACTCCGGGTTCGGAGCATCATTATGATACTCATAGCCGAGTATGGGAACAAACCGGCCTTCCTCATAAAAGGCCTTGTTGACCTCCTGTATCTCTTTCCACTGACGCTCCGTCATATAACAGCTCAATGAGAGGCGGGCTGTTTTATTATCGTTGGTGTATCTTCCTGCATCCGGATCCGTCAGGGCACAGAAATCTATGGCGGCAGCTTCCCGGGCAAATTCATAATAAGACCGACCGCTGCCGCGTCCCCACTGGATGCCTGTATGGCCGTGGAGGTCTCCCCAATAATGCCTGACAGCGCATTCCTCCCTGCGGCAGATACCCGGATTGCTCACTCCGGACAGACAGCCGCTTTCATCCCCGGCCCGGATGCTCAGAGTACCTTCTGTCTGAGGTATGAAACGTATCTTCTTTATTCCGCAGTCGTCCGCTTCAAACTGACCGTCATAGATAAGAGTGGTTTCGGACATACCGCCTTCAAGCCAGCACTGCAGTCTCCCGGTGTGGGATTCGGCCAGGTTGTGGCAGGGATCCACGGCAATAACCGTACACTCCGCCTCAACTCCGGTTTTCAAATCCGAGGGGATAAAAATTTCAAAAAAGGAGGCCGGTTTCGGATGAACCATCACGATTGGCGGATTTGAGGTAAGATAATAACCGCTGTAAGGCGCTTCAAGCGTGCCCTTCTGATCCGTCGCCACATCAAACTGGACCGGCCCTGTAGTCCGGCAGTATCCGGCGGCTGCCTGGGCGGCGTATGAGGTATCGCCGTAGGTGAGGATAACCTGATCCCCCTTTGTGAGTCCATGCCCCAGTATCCGGACCCATACATGGGAGCCGACGTGCTCGGATACATTCTCTGTCTTGGTGCGGTCAGGCCCACGCTTCCACCAGTCATTCTCTACGATAAAGGTTTTTACTGAGGCGTTTGCTCTCGTGGTTTTTGCAGTCACATATCCTGGAAAAATCGGCATGGATATCTGGGGCTTTGTAAACCCAAAGGGGATGGTAAAACGCAGAACGCCTCAGATATGGATGGGATCGTCCCCGACGGTGTAGGTGATGACAAAGGTCCCCCTGTCTTGGACCGTCACTTCTTCGGGCGTTACGCTGACACTGCCGTTCGTATCCTTCACAAGCTCCATGTTGTTTCGCATAATCTGCACTTCATTAAAATATTTCAGTCTTTTGGCCATTCGTTTCCTCCTAAATAATCGGCAGCTATTTGTGCAGAAAGGGCTGAACCGTTTTTTAATACACTTTCATCCACCATAAACCGGCTGCTGTAGTTGTTTTCCGTGAAACCGAGCTGCTTATTGGCGCATCCGATATTGATATACAGTCCGGGGATATTTTCCGTAAGACAGGCAAAATCTTCACTTGCCATGACCGGAGGCATGTCCCGGCGGATATGATCGCCGAAAAGCTTTCGGATTGCGTTTCCGGCAATCGCGCTCAGTCCGGGAGAATTATACAGAGGCGGCAGCATGTACTGATAAGACAGAACCGCCTCACAGCCGAATGCTTCCGCTGTTCCGGCTATGATTTTCTGCATGCCGCTTTCGATAAACTTTCTCCTTTCGGCAGAATGCATCCGGACGGTGCCTTCCATTTTAACCCTGCCCGCTATGATATTCCTCTGAGAGCCTCCGCGGATTGTTCCGATAGTAATGACAAGAGGATTCAGAGGATCATTGTTTCTGGAAACATAGGTCTGCAGGCTGCTGATTATGGCTGCGGCTGCGACCAGTGCATCCCTGCCCGTATGCGGAAGGCTGCCGTGAGCGGCCAGTCCCGTGACTTCTATATCGAATTTATCTGCACTGGCCATCCTGTATCCCGGTGAAATATCGATGTAGGGAGCTTCGAGCCCCCCGTAGACATGGGCTCCGCAGACTGCGTCCACATCCTGCAGAAAGCCCCTTCTGATATACTCCTGGGAAGATTCGGCGCTTTCCTCTGCGGCCTGGAAAAAAAGCTTCACATGACCGGCCAGGGAATTTTCCATGTTTTTTAAGAGTTTTGCTGCACCGAGCAGCATTGCTATATGGCAGTCACGTCCGCATGCATGCATCATGCCGGCATTTTCACTGGAGAATGCAAGGCCGGTTTTTTCCTGGACAGATACACCGTCAATATCGGCTCTCAGCAGGATGGTCTTTGCGTTTTTGCCTGCTTTTTTACCCCGTATATAGGAATAGACGCCGGAAATGTCATCAAAGCGCAAAGGTTCCAGACCCATTTCCTCAAGCTGGCGTTCAATGGCCAGCGTCGTCTGCACTTCCTCCCATGCAGGCTCGGGAAAGCGGTGAAAATAGCGTCGCTGTCCAATAATATAATCTTCTAGTTCATTAGCCAGACTTACAATATCCATGCCGGTCTCCTTTTTGAAGGTGGTAAATTATGAAAATATTGTATATCTTGACGGACTATATGTAAAATAATATAAAAGTATACAGACTATATGGAATCCGTATACTAACTATCAAGGAAAATGTGATAAAATCAGGTTTAGAGGATTGGGAAGAACCGTTCAGACATGATGCATTCCGCGAGGTGTTTTCGCTGATTTTTGCGGAAATCCCGAGTCCGGCGGCGCGAAACGGAGTTTTTTGCCGTTTCTGTGCATAATTTGTTGCAGTTTGGCCGAAGGCTGAACTGTAACGATTGGGGAGAACTATATGACGTTGAGACATATCAAGATATTTATAGCTGTTTGCGATACCGGAAGTACGACTGCGGCGGCAAAAGAACTGTATATTGCACAGCCGGCAGTCAGCTTTGCCATTGCGGAGCTGGAGCATTATTATGGACAGAAACTATTTGACCGCATCTCAAACCGTCTCCGTATCACGGAGGCCGGCCGGCGATTTCTGGAATATTCCAGGCAGATAGTCATTCTGTTTGATGAGATGGAATTTGAAATTAAGAACTGGGATTCACTCGGTTCCCTGAGAATCGGCAGTAACGTCACAATCGGCAACAATTTTCTTCCCCAATGTGTGAAGGCGTTTCATAATAGCTGTCCGGGCATCGAAATAGAGGTTACTGTTGACAATTCGGCCAGAATTGAGCAGCTCATACTAAACAGCAAGCTGGATTTTGCGCTTATTGAAGGCCCGGTATTTAACCATTTTATAAAGAGTGAGCTTTTCATGGATAATTCCCTCGTTTTTATCTGCGCCGGGGAGCATCCCTGGGCCGGTTCCGTGATCGAAATGGAGCAGATGGACGACTGCAGTTTTATTATGAGGGAACGTGATTCCTTTGAACGGAAGCTGCTCACCGAACTTCTGCAGATGAATAAAATACGGTTCCGCACAGTGTGGCAGAGTGTAAGCTATCAGGCAATTCTGAAGGCTGTGGAGAAAAATCTGGGTATCGCGGCCATCTCCTATCAGGCGGCCAAGGAGTATCTGGCTGCTGGTAAAGTGGCTCAGTTTTACGTTAAAGGCGTGGGATTGAAACGTGAATTCTATATTATCTATCATCAGAATAAATTCCTGAACAAGCCGGCAAAAGATTTCATGGCGTTATGTTTTAAGATGAAAGAACTGGATCGGGAGGAAAATGAGTGATCAGAATTGAAAAACCTCCGCACTGTCGGAAACAATACGGAGGCAGGTATTATTCTTACACAATAACCTTCTCAAAGTCGGAAGCGGGATGCTTGCAGACCGGGCAGATAAAGTCAGCCGGAAGCTCTTCTCCCTCATATTCATATCCGCAGATCCGGCAGCGCCAGATTGTCTTTCCGGTCTTACTGGCCGGTGCGGCAGGCTTTGGCTTGATATTGCTCTGGTAGTAGTTGTATGTCGTGGAGGGAACATCGCTCAGAACGTCCATATCATCCACGGCGGCAATAAACAGAGTGTGGCTTCCAAGATCCATCGTGCTTTCCACGGTGGCGGAAATATAGCCGTTAGTCCCCTCTGTTACATAGTAAATACCGTTTTCGGCCCGTTTAACCTGATCATATCCTTCGAATTTGTTCACATCTTTTCCTGATTGGAATCCAAACCTCTGGAATGTGGAGAACTTTGCATCTTCACTTAAAATGGAGACATTGAATTTCTTTGTAGCCAATACCATGTCATGGGTATAGTTTGCCTTATTGACAGCGATGCTGATGCGGTTAGGAACAGCGGTTACCTGGCCTGCGGTATTGATGATGCATCCATTGTCCTTCTCTCCCTGTCTGGCTGTCAAGACTAACAAACCATAGGTTAATTTAAACATTGTCTTCTCATTCATTTTTATCTCTCCCTTCTGATAGCCCCATTATACCATGGATAGATGGGAAAATATATTACAAAACTATAAAATATCCCAAGATATAAGTAACAGCGTTATTGTTCACACCATGCCCAAAAGCGGCATGATGTAAACAATAACACGCTTCGCGATACACAGAAACTGCATAAAACGCAGTTTCGCGCCGTGTACCCCGGGATTTTCGCGCAGAAAACGCACGAAAACACCTCGCGGGACGTTACCGTGTGAACAGTAACAACGTTACTATCTTCCGGCTTGTTCTGCTTTATACTGCTTCAGAGCCCGGGCAAGCTGATCCGGACAGGAAGTTGGGCGGAAACCGCAGTTAATTCCCTCCGTACGGGCGATTACATCGTCGATATCCATGCCCTCCACCAGACGGGCCACGCCCTGGGTGTTACCGGCGCAGCCGCCTACAAATTTTACATTTTTGAGCTTATTGTTTTCTACTTCAAAGCTGATTTCACGGGAACAGACTCCCTGCGTCTTATACTTCATGTGTTGCTACCTCCAAATGAATTAATAATAATACTACTTGTGAACTGTAAATCCATACAGCCGCTTCGTTTGTAAATATGCGTTGTATACGTTCTAAATCATACAGACATGTATGAAAATATGTATATTAAGGTTACTATACAGCCCGGACGGCTTCAGGGCCATCGTAACAATCCAAACAACATGAACTGTTATGAGCCATACAAAAATTGATTATAGCCTTATTCTAAAGGAATTGTCAAGAATGTAAAAATACACTATAATAATCTAGATATGCGCAAGATGAGATAGCTGTGCAAAAATGGCTATAATTATATATTATAGAAGAAGCAGAGAAAGTATGGAGGAATGAAATATGATTGGAATAATCGGAGCAATGGACGAGGAAGTGGCAAAAGTAAAAGAAGAAATGACGGATGTTACGATCACAACGGTGGCCGGAATGGATTTTTATGAAGGAAAGTTAAGCGGCAGGGACGCAGTGGTGGTGCGCTCCGGCATCGGCAAGGTGAATGCGGGGATGTGCAGCCAGATCCTGGCCGACCGTTTCGGCGTCAGTGCGATTATTAATACCGGTATCGCCGGCTCCCTGCGGAATGAAATTAATATCGGTGATATTGTGCTTTCCACAGACGCGGTCCAGCATGATATGGATGCCAGCGGGTTTGGTTATCAGAAAGGGCAGATCCCGAGGGTGGATACCTTTGCGTTTCAAGCGGACGAGAAGCTTTTAGAGCTTGCGATGGAGTGTAATAAGAGGGTTAATCCCGATATTCAGGCATTTAAGGGACGCGTGGTGAGCGGAGATCAGTTTATTTCCGATAAAGATAAAAAATCCTGCAAAAGTAAGAAGAAGAGAGTAATCAATTTCTTTAAAAGTTCCACGATCCATCACAAACACTGCCAAAATTGTCACGAGCATTACAACCCAAACAGGAAGCAAATGCGATACGCAAAGAAGACACAATAGAAAAATTATTGCATAAATAGCTACTTTCCACGGATTTTTCACCTTTTCGCTTTCCCGCATCTGTAAATCACCAAGCACAACACATTTTCTCAATAGAATCATTCCAAGCAACATCACTGCTGCAAGTAGTGTGTACGGCAGCATCAATTTAAAAAATGCACTCAATGCCATTCCTGATTTGGAATACAGATAAAGGTTCTGTGGATTCCCAATTGGGGTAAACATACTTCCTAAATTTGCCGCAACTGTCTGCATGACAATTACCGGAACAATTCGTTTTCTCATATTTGCCATCTCCAGCACCTGTATTGCAAATGGCACAAATGTAATTAAAGCTACATCATTTGTGATCAACATACTAAACACAAAACATAAAAACACAAGAATCAGTTCCATCTGCCGACTATTCTTCACAACTGTGATCAATCTTCCAGCCGCCTGTCCAAATACTCCTTCCCGGCTCAGGCCTGCCATGACTGCCATCAGACAAAATAGTAACCCTAGTGTATGAAAATCAATATAGTTCAAATATTCCATATCTGGCGGCACAACAAACGATGAGATTCCTGCCAGTATCCATGCGATCATCAAAATCTTATTCATTTTCTCTTCTCCTTATTGCATTGCGTGGGCATAATCCGCAACGATTGCAAACATCAAAAATATAACAACAAAAACCACGTTACCTCTCTCGTAAATGTATTTCTACTTTAATCTAGTAGTTCAACAGAACATATTTCTAAAATTTTTACTTAGATACATCCACCAAATCATTTAATCAATCACCCTTTTTATTACTCTTTGATTATTGTAATACCACATGTACACCACTTTATCATATTCATTGATTTCAATAACGCTATTCGGCTTTTGTCTTTCCACTTCTAATATGTACATTTCTTTTTCATATGCAAAGTTTCATTTCCTTTTCATTATACTACATTAATTGCCTGAACGACAATTTCAACCTTTCTTATTTTTAATTGCAAAAACAACCATATGACTTCCTCATTAAAGTCATATGGTTGTACACGTTTTTCACTATTTATAGTCCTCCTTACTTAGGTATCTATAAAACCGTGTTCTCTTTCCTCATTTGCTGATTGGATATTTTCCTTTATACTTTTCAGAACTGTTTTCCACCAATTCCAGTTCTACATACTTCTACATCTGTTTCGCTGAAAACTCAATATATGACCTATTTGTCTACCATAATTCTTTCAATTTCCTTACGCTCTGGCATTGCCAAAATCGCCCCCTTTTTTGTTGTAACAATTGCAGCTGCTGCGTTTGCAAATACTAAGAGTTCTCCTAATTGTGCTTCTGTCAGTTCATAAAAATCATGTTCTAAAATGTAATTTAGTGCACTTCCTCCAAATGTATCTCCAGCCCCTGTTGTTTCTATCGTCTCCACAGAAAATCCACTACGCTCTACGCACATTCCTTTATAATAAGCACGACTCCCTTCTTTTCCCATTGTCAAAAGAATCAGCGGAATATGATACTTTTCCTGCAAATATTGAATTCCTTCATCGTAATCTTCTTTTCCAGATACAAATTGTATTTCATTATCTGATATTTTCAAAATATCACATTGAGAGAATCCGTACTCCATCTGTTCTTTTGCCAATTCTAATGAGCTCCACAACGGCTCTCGTAAATTTGGATCAAATGAAATTAATGCCCCACTCTGCTTTGCTGACTTCACAGCTTTCTTCGTCGCTGCCCGAACTTCGTCCTGTGTCATAGACAATGTCCCAAAATGGAAGATTTTCGCCTGTGAAATGAAATCCGCATCAATTTCATCCTCTTTCAACATCATATCTGCTCCTGGATTACGATAAAAAGAAAATTCACGGTCTCCATCTGCTAGTGTATGAACAAATGCAAGTGTTGTATTTACTTCATTATCTGTAAAAAGATTTGATGTATCAATTCCAACCTCAATCAATGTCTTACGAAGTAATGTACCGAATTGATCGTTTCCCACCTTGCCTATAAATGCTGTTTTCTTTCCCAGCTTATTTAACATTGCAAGCACATTGCATGGGGCTCCGCCAGGGCACGCCTCAAACAAATGATTTCCCTGCTCACTCTGTCCATTCATTGTAAAATCTATCAACAATTCTCCTAACGCAATTACATCATATTTTTTCATCACTACACCTCTATTTCTTAGACTCATCTAATATAAAAGATTGAACTCCTATTTCTTATCACTCACGACCTAAGAAATAGAAGTTCCCTCCTTTAATTTAAAATACCTTTTTTAATTTCCAAGTTTCCACTTTGTCCAACTTTACTTGACCACCATATGTTGTAATCATATTGTTTACATCATCATCCAGAGAGAAAATATTACATGTAATATTATTTCGATATTCATCGCTAAACAATTCAATATTACTGCGGTCAGAATAGATATGAATGTCTAATTCTTCTTTTCCCTGTAATTGTAACGGGCATCTCGCAATTCCTTTACTCCATCCATCAGACATATTTCTATCGAATCTAATTTCTGAATTTTCAAAATCATACACGACTTCTGTTTTATGTTCTTCTGTTTGGCGCAAAATTAACTTCAATTGTTTTGCTGTGGTATCTTTCAGATTAATCTTTATCTTCATCTCGAAGATTGCATCATTACATACCACTTTCGTTTCATTATCATGTAACAAGACATCAGAAAACTCTGTTTTTTCTTCCCGTAACGCCTCTAATTCTTGTACCGGAACAAATTGTAATGTATTATCTTCTCGCAGTTTCACTTCTCTTGGAAGATTAAAAAATCCACACCATCCTTCTCTATAAGTCGGACCCCAATCCTTCCAGAACGGCATCCAATCCCAGCAATTTCCCCAGCCGACAATTAATCTGCGTCCATCCGGCGCTTTAAATGACTGTGGTGCATAATAATCAAAGCCCCAATCAATTTCTCCTGAAATGTTATAACAAAACTTACCTGTATTATAGTCAAACTCACCTACTAAATATACAGAAGTACGTTCTCCCCCACCCATTGGTGAAAACATAAGTACATACTTGTCACCCAATGGATAGAAATCCGGGCATTCCCACATAAATCCCCATTCTCCACGACTTTCTGCAAGAACATTCACAAATTCCCAGTCAAACATATTTGAAGATTTATACAATAATGCCTGTGCTCGATTATTTCTGCTTGCTCCGCACACCATATAGAATGTTCCATCATGTTCCCACACTTTCGGATCTCGGAATTGATCTGGTGAAACACCTTTCGGTGCTGTAATTACAGGGTTGCCTGCATATTTTTCAAAATGAATCCCATCTTCACTATATGCGATACACTGTGTCTGTTCAAATCCATTTCCATTATTTGTTGTTCCTGTATATGCAATAAAAAGTTTATCGTTATATACAACAGCACTTCCTGAGAAACATCCACCCTTTAAATGATTGTCATAAACTTCACTCGGTGCAAGCGCTACCGGCAGATATTCCCAATGGACAAGATCGTCACTAATGGCATGTCCCCAGTGCATCATTCCCCAAAAACCTTCATATGGATAAAACTGATAAAAGAAATGGTATTTTCCTTTAAAATAAATCAATCCATTGGGATCGTTCAGCCATCCAACTTGCGGCATAAAATGAAAATGTTGTCTCATTTTTCCATGACTGACATTCTCCGCATTTTTTTCTATTTCTTGCTGAGCTTTCTCAATATTTATTTGCATTAATTCTTTTGACATAATGCGCCTCCGATTACTCTCTTCTACTACTTATATTCATCACGTAATTTTTTTGCAAATTCCGTATTTAATTTAGATTCTCTACGTGCTTTTTCTTCTTTGATTCTAAATTGTTCCTGACGTGCTGGCTCGTATACATCCCAGCGTTTCGCATAATTTTCTCTTGCTGCTTTCATTTCCTCAGACAACTCAGGCATCTTTAGATTTCTTTCCGGAAGTACCGGTACATTAGGCAAACGTTCTTCAACCGGAAGAATTGCTAATGGTTTTGCTGTTGGTAATGTCTGATACCAATATGCAGTTGAACTCCAGTCATCAGACAAATGATTTGCATGACCATGTTCGATTGTTACACGCAAACTCTTCTCAAATCTCACCGGATCTGTAATATGGAAACGGTAAGATACTTGGAATCCATCGGTATCGCCTTCATGAACAATTGTTCCAAAGAACGGAAATGCGTTTCGCTGCATTCCCCACGCATGGTTGAAATAATCCTCTGTTCCTGTACCATTCAAACTTGGATACTCTTCTCCATCAATAAAAAACATATCATTTCCTTCGCCCCACCAGCTTCCTTGATAATGTTTCACTGTCAAGTTACATCCTACATAATGTCCAGTTCCTTCAACATCTAATACGGTATAATTTCCTTCTCCTTTAAAATTGGTTACATTATTTACTTCTGGAGAGTTTACCTGAATATCCGGTCCCCATCCATCACATGGATTTTCTCTATGCCAGCTAGCATGAAAATATGCTGTCTTTTCATCCAATGGCTCTTTATACATTACATAATCAATATTAAAATAAAGAATAAATGGAAGTTCATTTTCATTAATAATTTCAATTTTTGCCTTCTTATTAAATGGCATTGGGAAGTAACATGAAACTGAGCAAGGAGCTCCATATCTTCCTGCTTCTTCCGGTTTGAGAGATACATTAAATGGCAACGAACTAAAGTTACCTGGATAGCAGTTTCCAATACAGAAGAAATCACCAAACGGAGCTAATACACTCGGTGTTTCCTGATCGTCCCATGTAATCTTGATCAATGCTTTTCTATAATAAAATGGATCATAGTCATCCCAAATCACTCCCAAAGCCGGATGGATTTCCATTACCGGTGCTGCCGATGCATTCTGTACAGGATCAAGAATACTTGGCGCCTTTACTTTTCTGCAAGATGATGTCATCCAGATATGAGTGATACATCCAGGGCCCTCAATTTCACCCAATGTAATACTCTCTTTTGCTGGAATTTCCCAATAATCCTGATTTTTCCCTCTTTGATCCCAACTTGCGAGACGCCCATTTCTAGCTTCTTTTACTGTTGTTAAATCTTTAAATAATCCTGATACTTTACTCATATTCTTATCATCCTTTCATTTTTATATTTTTTATTAACCTTTTACAGCTCCCGCTGTCATACCTTCTACAATGTTTTTCTGGAATATTCCATAGAAAATCAATTCTGGTATGATGATCATTATACTAGATGCTACTATTCCGCCATAATCTACTGTGTAATTTCCCTTAAAGAAAGATGCTCCCATGGAAAGTGTATAATCAGAAACATCTCGCAGCATAACAGATGCAAACGGAAATTCATTCCAAATATATAAAACATTAAAGATTACAATAGTAGCAATAACCGGTTTAGTCATAGGTAAAATAACTTTCAACATCAAATTCCAAATATTACATCCATCAATTACAGCTGCTTCATCAATCTCCGTCGGCAAAGATTTTAAATAACCCACAAGCAATAACGTATTAAAAGAGATCGATGTTGCTATATATGGAAAAATCAATGCTAATTTCCCTCGAAGACCCATCGCCACATTTATTTTATAAACCGGAAACAGTAAAATAAATGGTGAAATTGAAAGCCCCATAATTAAAAATTCATAAATAAACTTCGGAATTTTTTTATTCTGAAATACCATTCTTGACAATACAAAAGAACTCAAAAATGTAATAATTACTTCTACAACAACAGAAATAATGCATACAAAAAATGTATTACTGTACAATCTTAAATAGTCTAATGTTTCTAATGCATTCTTATAATTATCAAAATTCAGGCTTTTCGGCAATGATAATGGAGAGGACATGATTTCTGAATTTGTTTTTAATGAAAGTATCACCATCCAGATAAACGGAAATACAACTAATAATGTAATTAAAATCATCCCAATATACATTGTAGTCTTTTTCTTGTTATTGACCATATCCCATTTACCTCTCTTTCTCTCTTGTCAAAAAAGAATATACTCCTGTAATAATCAATGATAGTAAGAACGTAACTGTCGCAAGAGACATACCATATCCATAATCGCTACTTGTAAAAGTCATTGAATAACTATAAGTCACCAATGTTTCAGATAAATGATTCGGACCTCCGCCTGTTGTTTGCTGAACAATTTCAAAAATTTTAAATACTCCGGTAATAATCAACACAGCAACTGTCGAAATGGTTGATTTCATCATTGGAATAATGACATATCTTACTTCTTGTAAACCAGTCGCCCCATCAATTTTCACTGCTTCCAATACGTCATTTGGTATCATTTTCAATCCCGCTATAAATATAGTCACAAGATATCCTAGTTGCTGCCAAAAATAAATAATAGCGATACTATATGGTGACCAAAATTCTCCACCTATCCATTTTTGTTTCAATCCAGATGCTCCCAATGCGTCTAAAATATTATTGATAATACCAATATTGGGATCCAAAATATATACCCAGATAATTCCAACAATAATTGGAGCTATGATAGCTGGTGAGAAAATCAAGGCTTTACTTACATCAACAGCTTTTAGATGATGATTCAATAATAATGCGATTAAAAAAGATAATGTCAGTAATAATACAAATGCGAGAACAAAAATAATCATTGTATTTTTAAAAGATATCCAAAATAATTTATCTTTAAATAATCGAACATAATTTGCAATTCCTAAAAACTTTGCTTTTCCAATTCCTGAATATCGTGCAAAGCTATAACCCACCGCTATGATAATTGGTAGAACGATAAACACACTGTACACAAGTAAAGTAGGAATCAACAGTCCTATTTTATATCTCTTTTTACTTAACCAATACATAGCATACACCCCTATCTAAAATCTACTATTTTGAATTTTCTAATGCCTCATCCATTAAATCCAAAGCTTCTTCTGGTGTATATGTTTCTTGCATAACACCAAACAAGGAATTATATAATGCTTCCTGTACTGCTGATGTTACGGTTAAATCTGGTGCTGTGCTTGGACTATCCCAACCAGATGCCAGAGTATCTAACATTGCGTTCATTGCATACTGTGTATCTGTTGCACTCATTCCTTCGTAATTGGTTGCCGGGAAAATAGATCCCTCATATGAAAGTTCTGCAGCTTCTTTGCTGTAGTAGAATTTTAAAAATTCAAATACCGCTTCCTGAACCTCTTCATCCTCTGCTACTTCTGCATTTACAACAATCGGTGCTGATGGGACTTTCATTGCAACTTCTTGATCATAATCTGAATCTGTGAATGTTGGTCCCCACCAGAAACCAATTTTTTCTCCAATGTTTTTATCGAATTCTGCGCAATCCCACTGTCCTGTTCCAAACATTGCAGCCTCTCCTTCATTAAACAGCTGTTTTGCATCAAAATACTCGATTGTTGCCATATTTTCTGGAAAAGCTCCTGCTTCAGCAAGTCCTTTCAATTTTTCAAAACAAGTAACTAAATCTTCATTATTGAATTTTTTATCACCTGCTAAAATACTATCAATATTTTCTTCCCATCCGTATCTTGCCAGTGTTTCATTAAATTCCCACATTGCAAATCCACTGTTTTTACTTCCTATTGAAAGAGGTGTAATTCCGTTTTCTTTAAATTTTGCAAGCATACCAAGCATATCTTCATACGTTGTTTCACCGGTTGGATATGCAACTCCGACCTTATCAAATAACTCTTTGTTATAAAAAATTCCTTGTACATTACACTGATATGGCAATCCATATTGACCATTATCATCTGTAAATGCACTCTCCATACCACCCAATGCATCTTTAATTTCTGTATTTTCATTTAAGAAATCATTTAAATCAAGAAGAACTCCTGCGTTGCTATATTCCGGTGCCTCACTTGCATCTAACCAAAAAATTTCTGGCAATGTATTATCTGAAGCAGCTAACTTCATATTTTTAGAGTGGGATTCTGTATCAGCCGCCTGAAATTCCACTTTATATTTTCCTGCATTTTTTTCATTAAATGCCTGAACAATATTATAAGTAACTGACTCCTGCTCTTTGGGATTCGCTACATGAATTCCAAAATTAATTACCACTTCTCCCCCATCGCCCTCTTTACTACTCTCTTTCCCAGAAGATCCACAACCAGACAACGTTCCAACTACCACCATACTCACCATTGCAACTGAACACCATTTTTTCAATCTCTTAGAATTCATAATTTAACCTCCATTCCCTTTTATGGAACCCGTTCCACATATTGTAAAAAAAATATCATTACTATTTTTCCGACGAATAGTGGAACCCGTTCCATACTTCATCAAAAAAATAAGTAAATCCAGCTGTGCACTTGCTGATTAACTTAATTAAATAATAACACCTGTACTTAAAATGTCAACGGAAAATACAATCTTTTTATCATTTTTGTATATTTTTACAAATATATATTTTAATATTTATTTACTTTTCACAAATTTCTTGTTGTATTTCCAACTTTCAATTCTGCATCCAAGAGAACTTTTTTGTTCCTATATGTTTTCCCATTAACTAGTCTTGAAATTAATCTTGCAGATTGTTTTGCTAGTTGATCAATAGGCTGTGCAATTACTGTAAGTCTAGGTTCTGTCAAACCAGTCACAAAGGTTCCATCATAAGCTACTATTTTAATTTCATCTGGAACTGCTATATTTCTTCTCCTGGCTTCATTTAAAAATCGGATTGCAATCTGATCAACGCCAAAAACTCCGTCTACCTCTAATTTACTTGAAAACACATCTTTCATTACCTTTTCATAATAATCTGCATCAAAACGGTTCCATTCTAATTCATAATTATGCACTTCTACACCACTTTTTTTCATCATCTTTGCAAACTCAGTATGACGATCCAAATATGGTGATTCAATTGCTTTTGATCCACAGAACTGTAAAACTGATTTACATCCACAATTTAACAACTCTTCTGCAGCTAATTTTCCACCTTTTTTATGATTTACAGCAACTACCGGAATATCTTCTCCTAAAAATCGATCTAATGCTACAATCGGTTTGTGAATCTTCTTATAAACCTCTACATCCAAAGAATGTACTCCTGTAATTACCCCATCCACTATATGTCTGTTTAACATATCTAGATATTCCAATTCTGCATTACCCTCTTTCACAGTATTACACAGCATTGTTTTATATCCATAAGTATAAAGCTCAGATTCAATACACTCTACGAATTCTGCGAAAAATGGATTAGCAACACTCGGCACAAGAACTGCTATAATTCCTGTTTTTTTATGAAATAAATTACGAGCCAACTCATTCGGGATATAATTTAACTCCTCCATTGCATTTTCTATTTTTTCTCTTGTTTCTTCAGATACATATCCACTATTATTTAAGACCCTAGAAACAGTAGCTGAACCAACATTTGCTTTTTTAGCAACATCTCTAATGCTAGCCATACTTTCTTACCTCCTCTCTTTATTTTTAATCATTTTATATTTCATATAGATATAGAACCACAAGCCTACTTTCTATCAGATGGTGTATGCTAGATTACACTTAAAACGATATATCATCCTTCGATCAAACGGTTCTTTGATATTTATCATAACATATTAGTTGCTTGTTTTGGCACATATTTTTTTAACTTTTCAAAAAATGTATATACTAAAACGATTATCATCTCCATTTATAATAATCACCATTTTCCCATAACTGTCTAAGATAATACATAACATCACCAAAATTCCTTATATATTTAACCGAACACGTTCCAATAGAAGTTATGGATAATCTTCATCGACATGTCAATAATAATCGCTCCATTCTAATTCCACACAAGCACATCGCTTACTTAACAAAAACTTTTGATTTGTTTTAATAAAACAAATACTGTTTCCTTCAGACATAATAGAATTTGCCTAAAGTCTCCAGATTACTGTACTTTCCGCATCTGGCATAAGGATAAGGAATATAGATATTTAAAGTTTCTTTCTAAAAAACATAACTCTTATTGTAAGTAGGTAATCTACGCATCCAGTATCCCATTGTAGACGCAGGAATTTGGTTTTCCAGGCACCATGTTTTACAAGATTGCCCACTTGCTTGAAAAGCATGAATCCGTCCAGACCACAATGCAAGTTTTTCCTCTTTTTTCATAATGATACAGTTCCTTTCTTATTCTGAGGTGATTGTATCAGAAAAATGTAGTGCAAAACAGATACGGATGATTACCTACTTACGGTCATTTGTACTCTGTGTACAGGTTTCTTTTCTCTTGTCATAGTAAAAGGCCTCCTTATGATAATTTATTTTATCATAGAAGATCTTCTAAAACATTCTTTACAGAAAAAGTTTCACACTCTCGCCTGTCTTGTGCATCCGTTGTTAGAATACTTGATAGTTGATTTTATATTAAGTTTACGGCAAATGCGTAGCACACGTTTATCATTTACATCAATACCATGATATCGTTTCAAATCATCTCTGATCCTTCGATAGCCTTTATCCGGTGAGTCTGTGTGAATCTTTTCTATCTCGTCAGCAATAAACCTATTCTTTTGCTTACTTTTAGGAATTTCTCTGTGTAGCCATTTATAATAAGCTGCTCTAGAAACATTACCAAGTTTACAAAGTGCAGCGATTGGATAATTATGTTCTTTGTGTTCTTCTTTGATTGCCTGATATATATGTTCATGACGGACCAGGCTTAGCCCCGCCTCCTCTCTATTTCGTCGAGTTTTTTTAAGAACGACACTTCCATTTCTGCTTTTTGGCGTTTCGATTTTTCTAATTTTAATTCAGCCCGAAGTCGTTCAATCTCAGTAAGAGAAGCATAGGACTTTCTCTTGCCACGATTGTCTTGTAAGGCATCAATCCCATCCTTTTCATACTTAATCGTATAATTACGTGCCTGTTGATAAGAAATACCATATTTTTCTGCCGTTTCAGCATAATTATGTGTATGAGAAATACAATACTGAACGATTTCAACACGTTCTTCAAATGTAGTTTTTCTACCTTTGGTCATGATCGGTGTTCCTCCTGTTCCGGAAGCCTTCAGCTCCTCATGACCATTATACTTCATAATCCAATTCCGTAGTTGCGCAGAAGAACGAATCTGGTATTTTTTGCAAATATCAGCATAGGAGCCCTTCCCACTTAGATAATCGGATACAGCATTTGCTTTGAGCGCAGCAGAATAGGTTGCATTTTTTGAAGTGGTTATAAGGCCATCCGCTCCAAGTGATTGATATAATGCGATCCACTCATAGATTCTTGAGGGATTAATTCCCAATCGCTATCCTTCATGATTTGCAGTAGTTATACCATTTAAGCATCGTAGGACAATATCCATTTTTAATTCAAAAGAGAATTTTGCTTTCCTTCCCATAAAATATGCTCCCTCCTAAATAACAAGTTTTTTATTATTTCACTTGTCTACCTAGAAGGGAGCATATCATTTCTATCTGTATCTTCAAAAAAGAACAGGAAAAAACCTTATACCTGGAAATGAC
>OMGQ01000614.1_pt1 | contig 31883 bp, 45 predicted proteins | sample 1646071 | NCBI WGS metagenome assembly OMGQ01 (sample SAMN05578585, study PRJEB25193) | human gut metagenome | biome: Human Microbiome; feature: human-associated habitat; material: feces | host: Homo sapiens | place: USA:Birmingham
CATCTTTTGCCATTTGTTCTTTTAATCCTAAATATCTTTTAGTTTCTTCTATACTCTTATGACCAAGTGCTATTCTTACTGCTTCTAAATTTCCATTAGTTTCAGTATAAATTTTAGTAGCATATGTTTTTCTTGGACTATGCCCTGTTATATGCTCTAATCCAATAGCTTCTCCAACTTCTTTTAACTTATCACTAAAAGATTTTTGTGTTAAAGCTTCATTCCCTTTGCCTTTTCTACTAGGAAATGCAAATTCTGACCTTTTCTTTCCCTTAAGATATTGCTTTAAATATTTTTCTAGTGATGGTCCAATTTCTACAATTCTTTTCTTTGGTTTTCTTCTATTAGGATTTTTAACAACTTCACTTTGCCATTGCTTATATTGTTTTTGTTCCTGGATCTCAAAGTATCCTTTATCTAATGCATCTTTTATTTCTCCAACTGTTAATGTTATTATGTCTTGCATTCTATACCCTGTTGCTCTAGCAAGTAAAAATAACATTAAATTTCTTTCAGGATATTCTTTACTTAATTCAACTAGCTTTTCTTTATATCTTTCATATTTAGAATCTGGAATAGGATTTGCCGAGCCTTTTTCCCATTCCCTTATTTTTTCTTCCACCATTACCTCACCTGTTTAATAGCTCCTCGTCTACTTCTCCTATATGATGAATGATGCATTAATTCTCTTAAATCTTTTTCTGATAATTTTTCTTTATTATCATTTCTTATTTTATTTAACTTTTTATAACTATCTGGTTGATTTTCTTTTAAAACTCTTCCGATACTCATAATCATTTCCCCCTATTTTAAGCATAATAAAAGAGTTGCTATTTCTAACAACTCTTAAATTCATTTACTAATCGTCTTGGCACATCCCATGGAACTTTATAATCTATATCTTTTTTCAAAACTATATCTCCATCCGCTTTAGTTTCATATAATGATCTATTCTTTAATATAAAAGTTTTATCTGACATATACTTCTTACTTTCATATTTTGTTATCTTTTTTACTTCATTTTCATAAAACTTTAGATACTTTCTATTTTTCAAGTGAATAGATTTAAAATCTTTGAAATTTCTTTGTATGCATTTATTTACTGCTGATTTATTTACATTTAACTGTTCTGCAATCTCTCTTGCATTCAATCCATTGCAATATAATTGCCCTACTAACTCTTTGTTCATTTCTATTCCTCCTTAAAAAATTATATAGTTTACCCCAACCCATTCAAAGTGGACATTTCTTATTTTTAATGCGAAATTTCCTCGCAAACTTTATGTTATTTCCGATTTGTATATAAATATCTTAATATAATTGCAAAAAAATAGCACCTTACGTTTAAGCATAACTTTTAACGTTTTAGGTGCTATTTTAATATTTATTTAACCATTTCGATTGTTTTTATATATTTTTCTATCTTTTTATTGTTTTTAACATTCATCAATTCTCTTTCTTAATGTTTCTGCTCTAAACGCTGATGTAATCACATGACCACTTTCAGTTACAATTATTGCTAATGTCTTATTGCCTTCTGTTGCATCTAATAATAATTGTGCCTCTCTAGCTTTTTTTATTAATCTTCTCCCTGGCGCTGAATCTGAATTTAATACAGCTACCACTTTATCTATATTTACATTATTTTCATATCCAGCATTTATAAATCTTCCCATTTTTATTACCTCACTTCATAATCTCATGTTTTTTTGATATTTTTACACATATAATCAACTGTAAAATTGTTATTATTATATCTACTATAAAAAATATTAATAGATGCTTGTCCATTTACTTTACCTCCTTTTACGAAACTAATTTTCTATATGAATATTCAACATCTGTTTGAGCTACTTTCGCATATACCCTTAATGTTAATCCAACATCATTATGTCCTAAAATTTGTTGTATGCATTCTGGAGCCATTCCACTTCTTAAAGCAAATGTAGCCATGGTATGCCTAAATGTATGAGGTGTAATCCTCATTTCTATATTGGCCTTTTTCTGCATTTTATTTACAATCTCTTGGTAACCTCTATTATTTAATTTCTTATATGGCTCTTTATTTACTGTTTTTTTCTTTGGTGCTTTTGAAGAACAAAATAAATATTCACTGATTATTCCCTTCTCTTCTCTTTCCTTTAAGTAATTAATAATAGCTCTTTTGCATCTTTCTGTAAAATATACTCTTCTTTCCTTATTCCCCTTACCTATTACAAGTAAAGTCTTATGTGTCATATCTAGATCACTCAATTTAACATTACCTACTTCAGCTACTCTACAGCCTGTACTTAAAAAGAATTCTAATATTGCTCTATCTCTCCTACTAAGCATACAATCTCTTAATATTTCTACTTGTTCTTCATTAAGTGGCTTCTTTTCTCGTTTTGGTTCTTTTACTGGTTTTATTGAAGAACATGGATTCTTGATTATAAACTCTTCATTCTGAAGCCATGCAAAGAATAATTTAATAGGTGTCATAAATGTGTTCATTGCAGCAGCTTCCTTAGTGCTACTTTCTGCATACATGAACATCTTAATATCCCCACTTGTAATCATAGATACTGGCTTATTAAAGAATTTGCATAATTTTCTTAAGTTATATCCATAGTTCTTTAAAGTAGATGCTGATAAACCTTCAAGCTTTTTAGTTGCTAGAAAATAGTTTACTTTATCTTCAAGGTCACTTGCTACTAACGCTGTTTCTTTTGTAGTAACCTCATAGCTATATAAAACTTCTTCTACAAGTCTTTTAATTTCTAATTGTCTTGGTAGGTTAACCTCTAACTCTGGAAATTCCATTGTTAATTTACCTATTAATTTTACAGTTACTTCTTCATTGCAATTTCTATAATTTAAGTTCTCCATGTTCTTCTCCTCCTTATTAATTAATTGAATTTGATTATCTTATGAGAATAGAAGCATATAATATTAACTAAAATTACTCCTACTCTCAATATTTTTGAATTGCGTATTAAAATATAACTACCATACTTGGAAATGGAGCAGCATTTTTACATTCTCCAAACTTTAACCTTCCTCGTATGAATCTTATTTCTTTTGCTTTACCATAAATATAGTCATGAAAATAACTTGTATCTGTCCTAGCTGGTATCAACATAACTACCTTAGTATTTTCTTTCTTACTTTCCTTATAAGCCTTCTCAACCCAATTCTTAAGTTCCCTACCATATGGAGGATTACAAAATACTATATGTCCCCCCCAATTTTGTTTAAGTCCATCTTCAACTATAGTAAAATGCTCCTCACACTTAGCATTTTCGTGTGTGCTGCATGGGTCTAAATTAAAATTAAATTCCTTGTTCAACTTATCAAAGAAATCTTGTGGAGTACTCCATAAATCCGTCTTACTACTGAACATTAAATTAGTATTCAAATATTCTCCTCCTTCGCAATAATTTCAAATTATTCATTACTTAATACCTAGTATTACATAACCTTCAGGAACATATTTCTTTTCATCTTCATTACGCCCTAAAATATAAGTTATAGTTACATCACATTCTGCATACTGCAATCTTCCATTTTCATATTCAACTAATTTCAAAGTATCTCCAACTTTAAACGGTCTATCATCTTTTCTAACCTCAAATGTCTTCTTCCCTTTGCATACTTCTTTAAAATATTTGCTTTCCGTTTTTAATTCATGTATCATTTTAACTCCACCTTTCTTTGTAATAACCTCCAAACTATTCTTTTATTTCTTCTAATGCTTTATTTACAGCTTCTTTAGCGCTTAATCCTTTAAAATAATATTCAACTGCTTTTATTAAAGCTTTTTCTAAAATCTCTTTCTCCATAATCTCCCTCTAATAAATATTTCCGAAAGAATCTTAAAACATTCTATTTTGTAATCCCCACTACTTTTCCAGCCTGTCCAAAGGTCCTTTCTTTAATATTTTTTATTTATATAAATGCTTTAAGCATTAATAACACTTTATTATCTAAGTCTATAATTGTTTTCTTGTCCTTTAATTTCAACTATGAAATCTTTTGCCATTTCATAAATTCTACTTCCAATAGCTTCATCATAACTTAGCATTTCTTCAACTAAATATTCAGTTGAAACTATAATAGGCAATTTATTAAGATATCTGTGATTGATTATTTCAAACATTATGTTAATATCAGTTTCATTAACCTTACCTTTAAATAGGTCATCTATTAATAATATTTCTGCCATCTGGTACTTACTAACTAAGTTTTTATAATATTCTTTATCTAAAATATTTTGCTTTAACTTAGTAATAACATCTCTATAAGGCATGTACACAACTCTTTTACTATCTTTTTTAATAAAATTATTTGCTAATGCTATGCTTAAATGAGTTTTCCCTGAACCTGGTTGCCCGCAAAGTAAAATTGAATTATGCTTAGTCTTTTCAATTTCCTTAAACCTAAAATAATAATTAGTTGTAACACTTTTCATCTGTTTACTTAAATTATTCCAATGTTCATAACTCTTAAATGTTTTATCCAAGTCGTCAGTTTTAAGTCCTGATGCTTCCCATTGCTCTCTAACTTTTATAATTTCATAGCACTTGCATCTTTCTACTACTTTTCCTGTATCATCTAATATCCAAGTTGTATCTTTACATAGCTGACAGTTATATGAGTTCTTCTGCTCTTTCTCTATCTTCGTCACTAAGTTCTCCGTATTGACTTTCTGTGTTAACATTGAAGCTTTTCTTATTCTTTCCAGAACCCCATCTATCACCATATTCCCCGTTACTATATTGTCCATTCACTTTCACCCCTTTATTTAAATAATTGCCCTCCAAAACTTTTATAAAGTTATTCGGCTTAATAAACCAATCAAATGTAATACACCAACCTCTATCATTTTGGCCTTTTAAAAAATCTGAATTATTTATACTTTCTATCGCTTCAATTACTTTATCTATACCAACATCTTTAATTCTAGAATTCAACAGCTTTGCCCTAGTGCTATTTGTTCTTATACTTACTACCTTTGATAACTTTAATTTATTCCAGGCTTCGACTACTGGTAGTAATTTATTACTACTTAATATATCTTTAGATATATTATTAATATCTATATCTATATCTATATCTTTTTCTTCTTCTTTTTCTAGAGGAACGACGTCGGACGAGGTGTCGGCAGAAGTGTCGGTCGACGTATCTGCCGAAGCTAATGCAAGTAATTTCTGCTTTGCTCTTTTCTCTCTTTGATATAATCTATCTCTTTCTTTCCTCTTTTCATATGCATCTAAAGTTTGATGTTTGCTCCAATTAGGAATAGTTATAACATTGTCTATAACTTCTATCATTCCAAAATCAGCAAATGTTTTTAATGCGAATCTTACTGTATTAATATCTTTTCTAAAGATAGTTGCTAACATTTCATCGGTGTATGGTATTCTATCGTTTAATAGAAAGACTCCACTATTATTATTTTTCCCAGCTAAACAAAGGAGTTTAAACCAAATAACTATAATTGCATCTGATGACGGTAAACTTTCTATTAATAGCATCTTCTCATCATCAAATATATCTGTGACAATTTTTATCCACTTTACAGCTCCCATTTTTCTATCCTTTCTGTTATAATTAAAATGATTTGTTTTATTTGGACTTACCTTTACTTTGGTCGGTGAGGTATGTCCTTTTTTCTTATAGTCCATAAGTTTTTAAAATGCTTATTATAAAAAGTTACTCCTCCTTCCACCAATCCATAGAACATAAAGTCTTTAGGATCTAAGTTATTATATATTAAATAATTTTTCTCTTTTTCAGTTAATCCTCTTAAACTACACATTTATTATATTGCCCCACTCGAAACATCAACTCGCACAATTTTATATCCTTCACTTCCTCCATCTCTAGTAACCGCATTATATATAGCTTGTCTAGAAACTCCTAAACTTTTTCCTAATTCATCTGCAGAACTTCCAATAAAAATTGGCAGTTGATATTTATCATTGCTACAAGCCATCCAAATTAAATCTTTCTTTGGTTTAATTAACTTCTTTTGTTCTTTACAAACTATCTTGTCCAATTCTTGGCTAATAGCAACAGTTCTTTCATCTGTCATGCCGTATTCATCAATAGCTTTATAAAGCTTTTCTCTTAAATCCTTCATACTTACCTCCTAATTCTCTTTATTAACTTATCTATTCCATCTAAAATTGATGCAATTATTAGAATTAACCCGATTATTATTGCCAAAGCTATTGGCATTACAAAGGTGCATATGCCCCATATATTTAATCCTTCCATAGATTCACTCCTTTAAACTTGGGTTATGTTTTCTTATTATCACCCCTTCATCACATTTAAAAAACTCTACTGAATCTCCCTTTTTAAGATTCAATATTTCTTTAATTTCCTTTGGTATAGCTACTCTTTTATAATCATCTAACTTTCTAACCAATCCTAAGCCCTTCATACATTTTTCTCCTTTTTTTGATAATATTTTTATGGTAAAATATTCTTGAAAGGGGGTGTTTAAATGAATTCAAATCTTCATAAATTAATCGATATTCTATCCGAACTTCGTTCTGCCAGTATGCAAACAACTGAAGATACTGTTATGGATTTGATGAAACGATATAATCTGTTGTTTTTAGGTGGTAAATTCAATACAATCTATTCTCAAGAATTACCTCAATCCCTTAAAACATTCTTTAATTTTTCTATTGAACTTGATGAACTTAATCAATTAATTCCCGAAGCTTGTAAGATATTGCAAATGAATTACGAACCAATGATTAAAGTTTCAGATGTTGGTAGCTCTAATCCTAAAATAGCTAGTTATGCTATAACTTTATGGTAAGTACATCACCATCTTCTATCGGTTCTAATCCATTTTCTTTCCTAATTTGATTTATTGTTTTAGAACCTGTAGATATTTGGTTGAACTGCTCTTGAACTGGTACTTCTTGAGCAGTTCTTTCTAATTCTTCATCACTAACTATCTCTACATTGTTAAAATACCAATTTAAACAATATGTCTTTAATTCTTCATGCTCTACAAATATAGGCATATCTTCTTCATCTATTTGAGTAATAAATTCCTTATTTTCTCCACCAATGTTATAAACATCAATCCAAGGATATCTTTCATCTACTTCAAAACTTAATGTTCCTATTTGAACTACTAAAATTTCACTAGTTTCTACCTCAATATTTGTATCTGTTGTTTTTATCATTTTTGACATATTAAATTACCTCACTTTCTTCTCTTTCAATTAATGGTAAAATATCATTTTGCTTCAATAAGTCATATATAAATAATCTGCCTTTTTGTGTCCAATAAGTATGTAACTTACTTCCTTGACTTCCATCGCTTCTGCTATAGTTTTGTGTTTTTGAGAATGTATATCCTTTATCGTGATACTTAGCATACAATAGCCTTTGCTCTCCTAATTTATATTGAACTCCTAATTCATGTAATTTTTTATTTAAGCTTGTACCACTCATTCCATAATCTTTAGCTATTGCTGATATTGCTAATAATGAATTATTTTGAAGTATTAAATCATAGTAAGTAGCTTTTGGTTGTAGCTCTCCTATCCTTTGGTTTTGTTGAGCATTTATTAAAGTTAGATTTTCAACTTTCTTTTCAGCTTCTAACCTTGCAGCTCTTTCCTCTTTTAATTTTGTTGCTGCTGCTATAAGTAAATCTGGATTATCTAATAATTCATCTGTTGCATACATACCATGCTTTCTCATGCTTGGTAATACTTCTGTTGCTAACCATATTTGAAACTTTTTAGCAACATCATTATTAGCTTTCATTCCAAGTAGATAAAATAAGCTTTCTGGAATGTAATCATCTTTCCCAACATGTTGGGAAAAGTTTAATTCCTTACAGTAACCATTCATAGTTTCCCATCTTACATACGTTTTCCCATTTTTAATTTGCGTAAATCCAAAACCTATAGCTGTATCTTCAGCATTTAAAGAAATACTTGCATCATCATTTTTAATTGCTCTTACTTCAAGTTCTAATTCTTTATTAATAAATAATTGAACTCCTTCTTTATGTTTGTGTTTTATATTTTCCACTTTTAATCCCTCCTTAATTTTTTAATAAGTTACCTTGCTTAATTACTTTTCTGCTTTTTTTTAACTGTATAGCTAATTTCAACACCATATTTATCGCTTTGTAATTTACCTAAAACCTCGAAAGCTCTTTGAACATGTTGTATTGTTAAGTTTTCAAAACCATGAACTTTAACTTCCATAATATACTCCCCCTCACTTTAACTCATATTTCTAATCCCACATACCAATTTGTTGTGGTCTATCTTCTTTACTCCTTCTCATCAATTACTTTTGTTAGCGTTTAGGAAACTTTTTAATTAAAAAAAATTCCTACTTCAGCTTTTAAATTTTGACATATAATTCTAGCTTCTTTTACGGTAAAATCTCCGGCAGTCCCATTTAGTTTCTTATTAAATGTTGGAACTGATATTCCTAACATATCTGCAACTACTTTTTGCTTTATATTATTTTCAGCTAGAAATCCTTTCAATTTAAAATATCCTTGTTTTTCCATATATATCACTCCTTTTTTGTTGGCGTTTTGGAAACACCTTATGACTAAATATTACAACTTTCCTGTTTCCTTGTCAACAACATTTTTGCGTTTTTTTTATAATTTTGTTTACAAAAGAAAACAAAAGGAGTATAATTTCAGTATAAGAAATTTTAAGGAGATAAATTCATGTATGATTTAGGTAACTTATTAAAACAACTAAGAGAAGAAAAAAATGTTTCTATGGACAAAATGATTGAAGACTTAAAAAGTTTATATTCAATTAGTATAGCTAAAAGTACCATTTCTAAGTGGGAAAATAATAAAGCTGACCCCTCAATGGAAAATGCTAAAATATTATGTAATTACTTTAATGTATCTTTAGACTATCTACTTGGCTTATCAAAATATAAAAATAAAGAAGAAGAGCTTACTGCTTATAAAAGTAAAATGATTGAATTCGCTGATAGATATAATAAAAATTTTTATGAAAAGCAACTTTTAACTAGCTTCAATAAACTAAATGATGAAGGGAAAAACGAAGCTATTAAAAGAGTTCAAGAACTTACTGAACTAAGTAAATACAAAAAAGAAGACAATAAAATCGTTGAACTTCCTAAAAGAGAAAAACAAATATGGGAAGAACCAGGAAAAGAACATTTAATGCCTATTGCTTGTCACGATGATAATCTAACTGATGAAGAAAGAAATATTATGAATGAAAAAATAAATGAATATATAAAGAAACAAAAATAATGTATTGAGGATAATCTTACAAATGAGAGAATATGATGATTTGTTAATAAATGCAAATAAACAAGGTTTTTTAGTAGTAGAAATAGATTTAGGTACTGATACTCCTTGCGGGAAATGTATTGGTAATACAATTTATATTAACAATAGAATAACTACAAAGGAAAAAGCTTGTATATTAGCCGAAGAAATAGGTCACTACTATCTTACTGTTGGTGATATTACTAATCAAAAGGATATAAATAATAAAAAGCAAGAATTAAAAGCTAGAAGATACGGTTACAACCTATTAATAGAACCTGATGATATTATTCATGCAGTCAAAAAAGGTTGTAATAATAGATATGAAATAGCTGATTATCTTAATATAAGTGAAGAATTTTTTGAAGAGCTTATTGAAGATTATAAAAAACGATATGGAATAGGTGTTTTAGTCGGCAACTACTACTTACAACTTGAACCTAACCTAGGTATCATTAAAGACTTAGGTGGACTATTTAATTATAAAAATAAATAGCTACTCCTGTAGCTGTTTATTTTAAATTTCTAAAAAAATATAAGGAATGAGTTTATGAAATTTTATAATTATGAAGCAGAAATGCTATATAAAAATATTTGCCTTACTTACAATTGTAAATTCACAATCTTTGAAGATAAATTAATAACAATTGAAGATTTGAAAGTAATTGAAAAAAGTTTGATTGAAATTAAAGAAAAAGATTTAAATAAATAATTAGTTTTATAGTAAAGGAGTAAATTACATGTTAAGAGTAGCTTTATATATTAGAGTAAGTACTGAAGAACAAGCTCTACACGGTGACTCTATAGAAGCACAAAAACAAGCACTTATAGAATATGCACAAAAAAATCAATATAAAATAATTGATTACTACATCGATGATGGTTTTACTGCTACCTCATTAAAACGACCTAGCTTACAAAGATTACTTAAAGATGTGCGAGAAGACAAAATAGATTTAATAATCTTTACTAAAATAGATAGATGGTCTAGAGGGGTTAGAAATTATTATAAAATACAGGATGTACTTGATAATCATAAAGTTAATTGGAAAACAATTTTTGAAAACTATGATACCTCTACCGCAGCTGGTCAACTTCATATAAATATAATGCTTTCTGTAGCTGAAAATGAAGCAGCTGTTACTAGTGAAAGAATTAAAGTTGTATTTAAAAATAAAATAAAAAATAAAGAAGTTATAACTGGCAAAGTTCCTAAAGGTTATAAAATAGAAAATAAAAAATTAGTTATTGATAAAGAAACTGTAAATATAGTCGAATCTATATTTTCTCATTTTGAAATTCATCAATCTAAAAGATCTACTATGAATTTCATAAGAGATGAACTTGGTGTCAATTTATCGTACAAAACAATTTCAAATATACTAAGTAATTCTTTATACAAAGGAGAATATAGGGGGATAGTTAATTATTGCCCTGCAATAATAGATAAAAAAAGATTTGATAAAATACAAACCGTTTTAAAAAGGAATATATCTACTAATACCTCGAATCGTATTTATTTATTTTCAAGCTTACTTGTATGCAGCCATTGTAATCATAATCTTGGTGGTTTTAATACAAAACATAATGATAAATTTTTCTTTAATTATAGATGCAACTATAATTTTTATAGAAAACTCTGTGATAATAACCGATGTATTAGTGAGAAAAAAATTGAAAAGAAAATTATAGAGCAATTCAAAATACAACTACATGAGTATATAGTAGATTATGAAGTTAAAAAGAAAAATAAACCTAAAAAAAGCAATAAAACTGAAATCGAAAATAAAATAAAAAAACTTAATGATTTATATATAAATGATTTTATATCATTAGAAGAATATAAAGAAAAACATGAATTTTATAAATCTAAAATAATTGAAGATGAATGTCCACAAGATGAGTTCAATATAGAATCTTATAAAGAAATGCTTAATATTGATTTTAAAGAAACTTATATGAACTTAGATAGAGAAGATAAACGAGCTTTTTGGAGAAGTTTTATAAAGGAAATTAAAATAGACCATGAATGTAATGTGAAATTAAAATTTCACTAATCATGGTCATATATAACTATATTTCTTTGTTGTTTATCCTTTTAGCTAAATCCTTAACCTTTTTTTCTATTTCTAATGCGCAACTTATTATTTTTTGTTTGTTACCAGTTGGTAACGATATATTAATAATAAGTTTTTATTGCTATATTTAACTTTACTTCTAACAATTACATTTGAAAATAAGCTTTATCTAACTTTATAATAATATTGTTTATTTTTATTTTAAGGGGGATTGTATATGACTACAAATGAAGATGATAAGAAAGAGCTGATATTAAAAATTGATTTTTCTTCTTTTGAAACTGTAGACAAGTTTATTGATTTCTTAAAGACTAATAATATAGATATTAAAGGAATTGGAAGGGATGAATATTTAATTAAGATTTAGTTCTCTTGTTCTTAAATTAATTAATAAACAATAAAATGATAGATACTAACTATTAGTACCTATCATTTTATTTTATAAACTATTTCTTCTTTCTAAAATTAACTGTTCTAATTCTTCTAAATCTTCTAATGTTGCTTTATTTCTTATAAAACTTCTTGCAGAGCTTCTGCTTCTTAAATAACTGGAATATTCTCTATTATTTTCTGACCACTTTTTATTTGCCCTTGTTTGCGATTCACTTGTTTTTTTCTCCATAGATGTTTTACTCCCTATCTTATTATTAATATTATAAGGCTTACTATACTTATTGCTAATGCTAATAAACTTATAGATAAAGTTACCTTATCCATTTTTCTCATTTTCTATTTACCTCCTTAACTAATATGATATAATATAGTTAAGAAGAAGATTTAAGGAACGGAAGGGGTGCTAACCCTTCCTTTGATTACTTACTTAATGCAAGTATTAGATTTATTATAGCTGTTATCAAGGTTGTAATTGATGTTATTAGCTGTATTAAATCTTTAGGTTCTATTCCTTTTTTCTTCTTCTTTTTATTTGCCAATTTTCTCACCTCCTTACAATTATATTATACTACACGTAATATATAAATTCAATACTTTTTTTGTATTTTATTTAGAATTTTTTTATTATATAATGATTATTTTCTTTTCTATTGGCAATAATCTAAATAAAGTAATATCATTTTTTACAATTTAATAAATCCCCATAAAGACTAGTTGATATAACTGGTCTTATTTTTGATTTTATTGACTTATTTTGTATTATATGGTATAAATAATAAAGAAGTATATATCTATACTTTAAATTGTTATTATTACCCAAAAGACAATCCCCCTGAAATAAGGATTGTCTTTTTTGAGTATAATAAAAACACCAGGATCGCTCCCAGTGCTTATTATTTATTCTTTCATTTTCAAGTTCTATTATTATCTCTAAATATATACTATAATATATTTGCTTATCTATCTCTTTTTTACAATACCTTTATCTACTGCAATCCCAATTACAATAGATATTGAAATATATCAATAATAATAAAACTTTCTTTGAATATTTTTTTATTTTATGTATATAATATTATTAGATATTTAAGTTTGCTGTTATCTTAAATATCTATGAAACAGCTTAAGAAAATAATTTAATAAAATAATTTAAAGAGTCATTATTATTAATCGCTATGTCTAAATTATAATTTTCTATAATCTCAATCATCCAAGATGATCTTGACATTCTTTTTAATTTAGATTTTTTTAATATATTATCAAAAGACTCTTTAACAATATCATTTGTATTATTTTTAATCATAATATCATTCTTTTTTATATAATCTAAATTTAATCCTGCTAAATACCAAGATTCAATCTCCTTTATAACAATAACTATTTTATCCATATTTAAATTTTCATAGCTTTTAATAAGTTGCTTTTTTTTCGCATCTATATTTCCAAATAAATCTATATCTGCTACAAATATATAATCCCAACTACTAACTTTGTCTATAGATTTTAAAAAACTTATAATTTTCTCTTTCTTTTGTTGTCTATATAAATGATATGATATTTTATCATATTTATTTTTTAATACTGGTTCAATTATTGATTTAAAATATCTTTTATCATCTTCACCTTCTAAAAAAATATATAGATGCTTCATTAAAATAGTCCTCCTAATACATCATCTATATATAATTCATCAATTCCAATTTCTTCATCTAAGAAATTTTCAATTTCTTCAATCTCCTTAACTCTCTTTCCTTCAGTAAAACCAAATTTATTTCTTTTAATAAATATTATATCATCAATCTTTACATGTTTAATTAACTGTGGATTATGAGTGGTAACTAATATTTGCTTTTCAGAACTTACTTCATAAAACTTATCTATTACATTTGATAATAATCCAGGATGAATATTACGTTCTGGTTCTTCAAATACAACTAAGTTTCTATTATCAAAATATAAAGCTAATATCATTGCAACAATATTTACTGTTCCATCTGACATCAATGATGCTGGAAAATATCTTGAATTATTATATTTTTCTTTTATTTTAAATAGCATTGTTTTATCTACTGTTTTTTCTGTTAATATTCCACTAACAAAAGGTAACATATCTCTTAATTGCCCCAAAAAGATTTTTTTATTTTTAGTGTTTTTTAACACATTATTTAAACAAATAGATAAGTTGCTTCCGTCCTCTTCTAACCTATATTTTGCTGAAACAGATGCAGATTTTTTTAACACCTTCGGATCTAAATCAAAAATAGCAAAATTTTCATTAAAAAAACTTCTTAATCCAATAAATAATGCTATATACTTAATTATTAATTCATCTTTTTCTATTAAACTTTCAATCAAATCAATTGGAGGCAGTATTTCTTTAATATCATATTCATGATTATTTTCACTTATTAATTCAAGTTTTATATTTTTCTTACCTTTTATTCTCTCCAATTTAATATGAAATTGTCCAATTTTTTTATCAGATAATTGATTATTTTTATCTCCATTACTATATTCATTAAAGTAAATTATTACTTTTTCAGAAGCTATCGAAAAACCATCTCCACGTTTATTGTAATTTAAATTAAATTCATTTATTATATTTCTCATTTCAACTATACTTTTATCTGAATTAATTTTTTTCATTACTTTTCTTTCGAAATTTAACTCAAACTTAAATAAACTTTTATAGTTATCTTTTAAATTATTGTTTCTTAGATATTGAGTTCCCCCCTGTAAGGATATAGCATTTTCTAAACCATATTCTATAGCATCATGATAAAACTTAAGAATTTGTATAAAATTCGATTTACCACTAGCATTAGCTCCTATTATTAAATTCATTTTTTTAAGATTTACATCTATTTCATTAAAACTTTTAAAATTATTAACATAGATTCTTCCTATATTCATCATGCCTATAAATTCCCCCTTGTTAATATTTCCCCTTTTAATTATACACTATTTCCCAAATAATTGATATATTTTTTCTTATTGTATTTATACGTAAGCAATTATATTTTAAATTTAACTTATTATGTAATTAAAATTCTAAGTTTTAATAACTATAAAAAATACTTACATAAACTGAAAAGGCTAGTAAGTAAGATTCCTCCTACATACTAGCCTTTTACTAACTACCAAATCTAATAATCACCTAGTTAATATAATTAAAAACAAAAAAATAAGCCCCTTTGGGCTAGTGTTACGGTACCAATATAACGGCTACCACACAGGCAGCTTATATACTTTTTTACTGATACATTAGTATTGGGTTTACCCTGTAACTATTATTAGTATACCACATAGTTATCATTTGTCAATATTTTTTGTTGCCGCAACCTCTTTCATTGTTACAGTATCTTTACCAAACTTTCTTCTTGGAAATAATTCTACGGTATCTATTTTAGATTCTATTATATCATAGTACGACTTGTATCCATGCTCATAATAAGCAAAAATAGCATTTGCTATATAATCTGCTGCTTGAACTATATAAGCAGATTTGCTACTTGAATCCATATATTTAACACTTATATCTGAATTTAATCTTTGTGTATAATTAATATGTATTTTTATATACTCTTCAAAAGAATTTATAGATTGGACCTTTACAGTTTTATTATCTAGTATTAAGTTAACTTTATTATTTCTAAATATATTTTTAAAATTATCCAATAAAACACTAAGTAAGTAATTATACAAACAATTTTTATCTTTCATCAATTTTTTATCAATCCATATTTTATCTGCAACAATATAAGATATTTGAATATCCTTTTCAACTATCGCTTTATAAATAACCTCTTTTATCCAAGGTTTACATGAATTCGCTTTAAGTTCATACCCATTCCATTTAGTATTTTTATAAGTATTCTTTATATGTAATAAGACTTTTTTCATCTTATTCTCTAATTGTTTTGGATTTTCTGTTAATATACATGCTATTACAAAATATCTATCTTTAATTCCTAAATTTCCTGATTCATCAAAGTATAAATAATATTCCTTCATTTTATTCCTCCTAGCCCATAAATAGTATTATATCATCATTATTAATAACTAACAATAATTTATCCACATCATTATTAACAACTTGTCCACAGTATTATCCACAATCATTATAAAAATTAAAAAAGGCTAGAGACTTAATCCCTAGCCTTAAATAATTATAAATTTAATAATTTTCTCCAAGTATTTGTTCCGACTATTCCATCTACACTCAAGCCTTTAGATTTTTGAAAAGCAATAACTGCATTTTTAGTACCATTACCAAATATGCCATCTACACCATTAGTATTATACCCTAATGTAACTAATCTTTCTTGAATTAATTTAGTTATATTTCCTCTAGCACCTTGCCTAACTGTAGGACAACCCTTTAGAGTATTACTTCCTGCAATACCGTCTACTGATTGATTAGAAAAGCCTTGCTTGTTACATTCTTCTTGCAATCTTCTAACCCAACTATCTGTATTAGATACTGTAGATTGTGGTTTTCTTGCTTCTTCTTTTTGAACTGGTGTAGTATTTTCAGCAGCTTTACCATTTACAATAGCTTCAGCTATTTTCTTACCAACTGCATCAGCCCCTAACCTTTTATATAAAACAACATCTTCTGTAGCTTCTACAAAACAAGTTTCAACTATCATGGCTTTCATGCTTGTATTTCTTAATTCATATAATTCTTTTCTAATCTTTTGTCCTCTATTTTTAAATCCTAACTCACCTAATCCATTAACAACTCTTTGAGCTATATCATGAGTTGAATATACACATACTTCACTTCCTAATGCTCCATTGTAAGAATCATAAGCTTTATTAAAGTGAATAGATACAAATAAATCAGCTCCCCACTCATTTGCCTTATTAACCCCATATGCTAAATCTGCACTTACACTTGAAGTATAATTTACTGGTGGTGTTACATCTAATACCTCATATCCTAATGCCTTTAAATACTTTACTACTGCAGCTGTAACTTTTCTATCCTCTGTTAATTCATTTAGTAATGCAACTGCTCCTGTACATAATTCTGTGTGTCCACCTCTAACTGCTATTTTCTTAATTTCCATAAATAAATTCCTTCTTTCTTTTATTATTTTTTATAAAATTAAAAGAGAGCCTATTGGCCCTCAAAATTACTTTTTATCTATTAACTTATCGCTTACTCCTGGAATATAAGCATTTGTATTTTCGGTTGGATCATTAAGTAATCCTAGTAGGATTAAAATTGAACATATAGTTTGTACAATTCCTAAAATCTTTTCTGAATCAATGTTTAATCCAAACTGACAAAGTAAGCTTACAATTAAAGCTGCTAATGAAAGAATTGTCCCCTTATTATTTAATCGAGTTAAAATTGATTTTAATACCTTTGACATAATTAACACGCTCCTCTTTCTTCTTCTAATCCATCAATACGCTTATGTGCTGATTTTACACTTTCTTCATTTCTTATAATTCTCTCTTTAAGCTCTGTTACTTCTCTATCTCTAGCTTTATTATCTAGCCTTATTTCATCAACTGCAGTAGCTATATAATCTAGCTTGGCTCTAGTTACAGCTTCTTCTCTAGTATCTGCTCTTATATCATTACCCCTATTCCTTTGAAATGTAGCATAACTTATAACAGCTCCTACGATTGTACAAGCTAATGCAATGCTTATTGTTTCCATTTTACACCTTCCTTTTATTTTTTATATTAAAAAAGAAGCTAGATTTTACTCTAACTTCTTACTTTATTGGTTTATTTTAAGTTTTTAATGCAATACAAACGTGCAGTATTACATTGGATTTGAAGTCTTTATTTGCGACGCCACTATCTCTCGTCTGCTTTTAAATTTTACGAACAATATAAATCCATACCCTAGAACCTCTCAAACCTAGTATTTACAAGGGTTTAGACGTATTTACACTTGTTTGTATTTCAAATTGCGCGCTAAATTCAGGCATGAAAAAAGGACTATAAAAGCCCCTTTTTCTTCTTTTCTTTATACTCTTCAAATTCCTTTTCTTCCTCAATGAATTCTTTCATTTTTGCTGCAACAAAAGGTGAAATTGAAACCCCTTTTTTAGAAGCATACTTTTTGAATTCTTCAAGTAGTTCAGGATCTAGAGTTATGTTTACCCTTTGAACTGCCATATATGTATAACCTCCAATTCAAGGAAAATTATACAATATTAAAAATAAACTGTCACTTTTATACTTATTTATACACACTAATAGATATTAATGCGTATAATTTTACGAACAATATGAGTTGGTTTGATTGCGATGTTGAGGGCGAAAAATAGTACATAAAGCAGGTCTTTAATATGAGATTAAACTCTAATAAGAATTACTTTATGTACCTCAATATTGCAATCAATATATAGAACGAAGTCGCTAAAAGCATCCGCGCCCCGTATGGGGATTCAAAAACTTCAAAATTAAATTTAAAACCTAATTTAATAAGAGACATCTCTAAAATATACTTAAATGTGATTTCATTACATTTATTTCCTTGTTTAAGGATACACCTTCCCCCTCCCCATTATCAAGCTAATATTCAGTTTTGCCTTATTTAAGGCGGTGAATAGCTTCGAGGCATTAAAATTCCTTTTTCTATTAAATTTCCCTTCTCACAAACTTTACACATTCCTATTTTAATTCCTGTTAATTTAAAGAATAGCTCCGCTGACGATAGTTTTTCGTCATCTCTAGGTTTTATCCTAAATATCTCAAGACAGCGCTTAAACTTTAATTTTTTATTTCTGTTTCCTAATATTCCATAGTGTCTAATCTTAACAAATCTATCTGGTAATATATGCATAGTAAATCTTCTAATAAATTCATTAGCTTTTAAAGTCATTAATTTTTGTTTGTTGTTATCTTTGTAATCTCTCCATCTAAAAGAAACATTATTTTCATCAACTTTAATTATTCTATTATCTGATATTGCAACTCTATGTGTATATCTACCAAGGTATTGTAAAACATATTCAGCACTACTAAAGGGGGCTTTACTGTAAACAATCCATTCTTTTTTATATAGGGAATCTTTAAATTCATTAAAAATATTTCTTGAATTTAATTCACTAATACTTTTTGGAAATGTTAATTTATTGTTTAAGTAAAGCTTATTTAAATAATATAAAAACTTCCCCCTAAACTTTCTAGATAAAACTTTTACTGGAATAAAAAATTTCTTCTTAGATTTTATCCATTTAGTTTTATCTAAACTTAAGCCACCACCTGGAACAATACAATGTATATGTGGATGGTTCATTAAGTTTTGACCCCAAGTATGCAATATAGATGTAAATCCTATATCTGCACCAAGATACTTTTTATCCTTTGCTAGCTCTAGCAAAGTCTCGGATACAGATGTAAACAATATAGAATATAATTCTTTTTGATTAAAAAGTACTAATGAATTTAGCTGCTCTGGAATAGTAAATACTATATGAAAATAATGAGTTGGAAGTAAGGATTTACTTCTTTCATAAATCCATAACTCTTTAGCGTAAGTTTGGCATTTTGGACAATGCCTGTTTCTACATGAGTTATACGCAATAGTAGTTTCTCCACATTTATCACATTCATATATATGTCCGCCAAGCGAAGCTGTTTTGCAATATTGAATAGAATATAATGTTTTTTGAACATTAGCAGGTAACTTATTATCTCTAATATAGTTCTCTCCATGTATTTCAATAATTTCTTGTAAAGAGCTCATAATCTGTCTAATGGACTTAATATTTTTAATATTTGATAATCTTGAATATGAAGATATCTAGAAGTAGATTTTATATTAGAATGTCCTAATAAGGCCTGAATAGTAACTAAATCTACACCATCATTCATTAGATGTGTTGCAAACGAATGTCTTAAAGTATGAGGCGTAGCTTTTTTAGTTATACCCGCTCTTTTCATTGCTTTTTCCATAGCACATTCTACGCCACGATTAGTTAATGCTGCTCCTGTTTGCCTAGATGTAAACAAATAATCATCTGGAGAGTAGTCTTTATTACCAAATTCCTTCCAATATTCTCTTAGTAGCAATAAGTTTTTCTTAGATAACAAAGTATATCTTTCTTTATTTCTTTTGCCACACCTAACCCTAATCTTCATTTCTTTGCTTAAAATATCAGATACTCTTAAGTTAATTGCTTCGCTAACGCGTAAGCCAGCGGAATAAATAGTTGATAATAGTGCCTTATGTTTTAAATAAGTTATACTATCTAATAAAGTTTTTACTTCCTCCCTAGTTAAATATAGCGGCAATCTTTTATCATACCTAAGTCTTGGAATCCTCAAATCACTCCAATTACGTTCTAGTGTAACAACATAAAAGAATTTTAATGAACTATTTATAGTATTTACTGTTCCTCTGCATAATTTCTTTTGATTTAAGCAATAATCTAAATAGTCAACAATCTGTTGCTCTCCTAGTAACTCAGGTGGTTTATCATAATGTTTAGAAAAGCTTTTTAGTATCCATACTTTATTTTTGATAGTATCTTGGGTGCAGCCACGTTTTTCTAAATCTTTAACCATTTTGTCTATTTTTTGATACATTTTATCACTCCTTAAAGGTGTGTAAAATGCGAGAAGTGAAGCTTCCTTGAGAAAGAAACTTCACTTCTTATTTTTTCCATATAAACTTTTAATTAATCATTTACCCCAGCCGTCGCTTTTAGCGATTTAGTTCTATTTTTCAATTATGAACTAAAACTTACTTTTTGATTTATAAGCTAATAATAGCACTATCTACTTTATCATTTAAGTGTTTTTCATAGAAACGTTCATTAGGATGACAGTAATCACCATGTCCTGTACCTAAAGTATCTGCAAACATTAAATCATCAACATTCACTCCATCAATTATTTCACTTTCATTTGTTCCTACTACACCACCGACTTTTGACAAATCTAAATATTCAATAGCCCACTTATCACAAACTTCTCTAATTCTTTGCCAGTAATTGTTAAATCTAGTTGTACTAGAACTATCAGAATAAATCCTTTTAGGTGTTAGTATATATAACTTTTTAGCATCTGGGTATTTTTGAACTAATTGTCTAAAGTAACTTTCTAAAGCTCCTGTAAATGTATATTCATCAAACTCGCAGTTATAATATTTATCGCTTATAACTCCTAAAGGTATATTTTGTGCTTGGTCATTATAACCTCCACTCAATACGAAATAATCAACATTACTAGGGTACTCTGTTATATGTTGTAATAAACTTGTACTATCTGTTGATTTTCTTGCTATTCTCCAACCTGATTGAGCGTAACCATAACAAATAGCTTTAGGATGTTTTTGTTGAAAACCATAAACCCAACCCATGTTTTTATTTGGTAATATACCGTTTGTATGATCGGACACACCAGCACCATATGTTATACTATCTCCATCAAAAACATAAACTTTTCCATCGCATTTATCTTTTTCAACGTATTCTTTAACCTTATAGCCATTTAATCTTTTAACTACTGTAGGATTGCTTGGCGAAGAATTAACCAATAAATATGCTCCATTATCTGGTACTATAAATGATATATTATCATAAGTTGTTATCTTTGATATATCGTGTTCACTTGGATATTGAGCTATGTAATTCCCCATTAAATCTACAATTATAAATGGTAATGCTCCATACCTTGCGACACCGCTACCGATAAACTTATTACCTGGCAACACTTTTATTTTATCTAAACAACATGAATATAAATCCCCAGTTGTATTCATAGGTATATCAGTACCCGTTGAAGATTTAATATAGTATTTATTTAATGTATAAATTAATGATAACGTGTCGTAGTTTTCTTCTAATGAGTTTACTAAATATTTAGGTAAATTAACCTCAACTTTATTAACATTTTCTATAATAGCTTTTTTTAAATAATTATTTATAATAATTTTAGTGCAATTATTCGGTATTTCAATTTCTAATCCGTTATATATTTTTTGCGTATCTAAATATGTTGAAGGCTCTGCCTTTATTACAGCATTATTTTTATCTTTCATAACATATAAACAACTTCCAAAAATAGCAACACCTGATAGTCTAAACTTTTCGCCACCGTTTACACTTATTTCTGTATATGAATATGCTTTAACTCCATCAATCTCTGTTGTTGCTTCAATTAAGTTACCATTTGTACCACAATAATAACCATCTATAAATGTTAGTGACAAAGGCGAGTATTTGACATTGAATAACTTTTGTATTTTTTCATTAAATTTATTCAATGTCAAAATGTTATTTTCTAGATTTCTATTTAAAACATTCCCCTCGCCTAATACTGCATTTATATTTGTTTCACCTTCTGAAAGTCCTAATATTTTACTTCTTGTTTCTTCATCAAAAGTATTTAAATTTGCCCAACCATTTTCATCTTTATTGGGTTTATTCCTTTCAATATTATCCAATTGTTCGTAAACTTCACCGAATTTTTCTTCAACTTTTGCTTTGTCAGCTTTATTTATTTCCATTTCTTTTACTGCATTTTTATAATTATCATATTCAGATAAAGCAGCCAACCCATTAAGCAGAGCTGTAAATTCATTAGTAGATACAATAGATTTTTCACTATTAATACTTTTAACAACTTCCAACTCAAATACAGAAGAAGTTAACTTTTTCTCTTCCTCTGTCACCATTAATTCAATTTTAACTGTTCCTGGTACTGCTAAGACTTGGTTAGTTAATTCTAATGTGCAATAGCCAAGGTTATAATTATTTACTATTAAATCATTAAATATTTCTCTTCCATCTGGCTTAACCATATAAGCTCTTACACTTCTATTTTTTAAGTTAAACGGTATTGAACCATCCAGCAACTGAAAAAGCAAGAATCTACTTTTTGTATCTCCTTGCTTTGCCTTAATTTTTTCATATAATTTATATTTATTTAAATCAAATTTAATTGTTTTAGTATTCATAATACCTCCTATCTATATAATTTTCTAAATTAGATAGTCTTTCTTCAAGGTTTAAAATTTTATTTTTTAATTCTACATTTTCATTTATTAAAGCTTTAGTAGATAATATTCTTCTAGCTCTCATACTGCTTGTCCATGTAAAAACTCTTTCTCTTATATTCAATCCAGTTCTAGGTGCTTCAACACACATTAATTCACCATTAGAATTTTTACCAGAATATAAATAAACATGTTCTGGTACTCCAGGAGAACTAAAGTTACTAAATACTAAATCGCCTGGTTGTAAATCATCAACAGTAACCTCTATTCCTTCATTTATTTGTGTATATGTGGTTCTGCTTATAGTAATCCCATTATCGTTATAGGCCCATTGGCATAATCCACTACAGTCTGTTCCGTTACTACTTCCTAATGGTGGATAATTACCACCCCATACGTAAGGCTTACCAATTAACCTTCTAGCACTTTCAATTATAGAGTTTTGTTCTACAGTTCCTCCATTTCCACCGGGATTATTACTATCATAAATAATATCCCCTTCAAAGTTTCTAACTACACCAGTTATTTCTCCATTTATCTCTAAATCTCCATTTATAGAAAAATTCTTTCGTCCTCTATCTTTCCAAAAGAATGGATTTCCAGCAGCATCATAAAAAGTAAACTCATCGTTTCCCATCTTAAAATAAACTTTCCCACTCTCTTTATCTACAAACAGTATTTTATCTTTATGTACTATACATAAATTATCGCTGCTTGAATTGTAAATTGAATGTTCATTATCTTTCCCAATATTTAATACTCTATTTAATAATCCTATATCCTGTAAAAATGTTATTGGATTTAAATTTCCTAAAATTCCATACTTATCAAGTTCTATATAACTTTTAAACTCTTCTCCATCTTTATCTATGCTATTGTACCCTATAGATATAGCTGAATCAGTATCATTAACCAACCCTATCATTGGCTTTGTGTTGTCATTTTTTCTTGCAAGAGCAGTTAAAGCACCAATATAATCTCCTGCTTTTGCCCAATTATAGAGTTTTATAGAGTTATTTTCTATTTTTATGGCATCTTTGCCATTGTTTTTAAAAAGTGCACCTCCTGGTTTAGATAAATCTATTTCAAAAGACCCATCTAGGTTTCTTATTAATACAGCTGATAATATACCAGCTATTATGTGATCTGCTATAAATCCTTTGCCAGTTCCAAATGTCCTAAAATCCCACTCTTTAGTTCCAGGTTTAAAACTACTTGCTATCTCAAACCCCATAGTTCCGATACACATACATCCAAATGTAGGACTATCTTCTACTCTATCTTCAAACAGCATAGCTCTAACATCTTGTGGTTGAGCTACATCTTTAAGTGCTTTAAATTGTGCTTGTATTGCATTTATTGTTCCTTCTAACGTTTGAGCTTTAACACTACCATTACTATTTAAAATATTGTTTACTTTGCTTTGGATATCTGCTTGTTCATTAAAAAAATTACTAATAACATTACCTAGTTCTATAGATGTATATTCTCCTGTTATTAAATCCCTTTCGTAATCTATAACTCTAGCTTTAACATCTATATCTAAATGCTTTATATAACAAGTTACTGTATCACCTTTATTAACTTCAACAAGCATTTTAAAATCTTTATATTCTGTAGTATTAGCTAAATTAATCATATCAATTTTATAATTTATTACAGGCTTATCTACCCCATTATCAAATAATAAATTACATTGTTTAATTAATTCAGCTCTAGCTTCTTCTATAGTATCAAAACCTTCTTCATCATCAGAACTTTCCTTAACTTTTATATTAGAGAATTCTATAACTCTAATTTTAGGTTGTGTATATTTATTTATTAAAGGACTATCTACCCATGGAGTATTGCCTTCTAAAATAATTCCATTATAACCAACTGGAATTATTCTAGTTACTACTTCTTCTATATTTACATCTTCTTCTATTTCATTAAGGTTATATCCAAATTCAACTCTTACTCCATTATCAGAGCCAATTTTATCATTGATGTAAACATCAAAGTTTTCACAATAGAACTCTCCACCCCAACGATTAATAAAAGAATTTTCTTCATCCCCTAAAAGAGCTTCTACAATGTTTTTTCTAACATAATAGGCTGTATTTGCAGTTGAAATATTACTATGTCCTGTAAATCCTGTATCTGCTAAAATTATATCTAAAGCTTCTTGCCCTATTTTATTAGTAGGTCTTACATCTAATAAAACTTTATCTATTAAATCATAAAAAATAGGCCTTGCATAAGCTGTTACACTATACAATTCCCTAACTACATTATATATTCTATAAAATTTTTTCTTTCCATTCTCTTCTGCAGCAATAACATTTTCAAAATTAATATACTTCCATCTACCTTCATCATCAATAAAATGCTCTAATGTTATCAAATTTTCACTATCTTTATATGTGCACGAAGTTGGATTTAGAGTTATATCTCCATTTTTATCATAATTAGTATTGGTTTTTAAATATATTTCTATCATTATAAGCACCTCAAATTAGGAGTAATATAAATTTCAAATCCATCTGTCCATGAAAAGTTATTGTAACCTTCTTGTAAATATAAATCTTCATATTTACCTTCTAAAGCTATATTGTTAACTATATCTTCTCTATAACATAAACCTTTATCTGTATCTATTATTAATTCTTGTCCTACGTTAGCTTTAATAACTTTATTATTTATATTAAGAGTTAAATTCCCTTCACCTACTACACGATAAATAGGTTTAGATACTAAATAGTCATTATATAAAACAGTATTCAATTCAATTTCATCATTATCTATATAAACATACGGCTCACAAGTAAATGTAACATCAAATCTACCTAGTTTTTTTAAAATTCTTTCAGGAGTGTCTATAGTTACTTTATTAACTTTATAATATACTTCAAAGTCATCAGCAAATTTTAATCTATTATCTACTTTGCTTAACAACCACTTCTTAACTCTCCTAAAATCTTTATCCCACTCAAAAGATTTTTTAGATAAAAAATTAAAAGATATATGTATATCTATATCTTTATAGCCTTTTTCTCTGTATAAAGTTTTTCCACCTGGCACTTTTACTTCTTCATATTCCATTTCAGGAGAAGGTTTAGAAGGTCTATCTCTTATTAATAAATCAATATCTAAATTAGTTTCATTATTATATAAAATAAAATATTTACCCAAGTTTTAAACCTCCTTTACCAACTCTATAGTTATTAGTGCTTTTACCTATAATTTTTATAACTTGCTTTACATTTTCAGAAGCTATAAGTTTATTATCTAAGTAAGAGTTATTTGTTGTATATAGTATTAAATCTTTATCATTATAAGATTTTAATTCTTGAATTGATTTACTCATTTCTGATAAAATATTAGACATTGTATTCATCATCATATCAAAGGATAATGCTTGTGTATTAGATGATGCTCCATTTACTTGCCTAATCATATCATTTACCCCCAATGAATCTCTTGTAGTAGCAGTATAATAACTTCCACTTAAAGCTATATTATCTAAAGATAATGTTCTAGTATTTAATAAAGGTTCTGGTTCATTTAAATAAAACATTCTCGAATTTGATTGTGAGCTTGAAGATTTTTTAGACTTACTACTACCTATACCGAAGAATGACTTTATAGAATTTATAACACTGTCAGCAAATCCACCTATTTTATTTATAATCCAACCGGTCATGTTAGAAATACCGTTCCAAATACCTTTTATTAAATTAGCTCCTATACTTGAAGCACTATCCCAACTAAGTATATTTTTAATTCCTTGAATTGCACTTATAGCTACATTTTTAGCTGCTTGAACTAAATTGCCTAAAGAACTACTTATCCCATTAGCAACCCAGCTTATTAAGTTTTTACCTATGCTACCTCCAGCTGAGAATATTCCTTTTATTCCATTTACAACACTTTCAGCTGTAAACTTAGCTATTGTTCCTATATTACTAACCATTGATTTTATACCTGAACCTATACTTGTTATAAGATTTTTACCAATACTAGCCCAGTTCATCATCGTAAATACATTTACTATCGCCATGATTATTTGTGGAAGATTTTCAAGTATAATAGGTATACTATCTATTAATCCTTTAACCAACATTACAATTATCTCTATACCAACCTTTAAAATATCTGGAAGTTTCTCGTAAATAGCATTGCAGAAACTATTTATAATTCTTGGAATCTCTGCAATTAACGTAGGTAATGCATTTATCAAGCCTTCTACTAATGCTAATATTATATCTATTGCTACATCTATAAACATAGGTAAGTTTTCGATAAACATATCGCACATTGACACTATTAAATCAACTATAGTTGGTATCATTTCAGGTAATCCCGAAGCTAGTCCTTGTCCTAATGTTACTACTAATTGTAATCCTGCTTCTAATAGTAATGGTGCGACTTGGATTATTCCATCTGCTAATACTCCTATTATTTGTGCTGCTCCACTAATCAATTCTGGCATTGCTTGACTAAGTCCACTAACTAAACTTTCTATCATTTTAGTCCCAGCACTAATTAAATTTGGGAGTACATCTGTAATTAATTGCGGTATTTTTTCAATGATTGGTGGAAGCAGTTTCTCAACTAATTTCCCTATCCCTTGTATAACTATTTCTATTCTAGGGATAATATTTTCTCCAAATGCACTTACAGAATCAACTAAATTATTAATTAAAGTATCAAAATCTGCATTACTGTCTGCCATCCCAGTTAAGACATTAGTCCATGCAGATTTAGTCATATTTAAACTACCTTCTATAGTAGAAGATGCTTCTTTCGCAGTAGTTCCGGTTATATCCATTTCTGTTTGGATTGTATGGATGGCTTCTATTATGTCACTAAAATTGCTAATATCATATTTGATACCACTTATTTTACTAGCTTCTTGAAGAAGTCTTTGCATTTCTTCCTTTGTCCCACCGTAACCTAATTTAAGATTGTCAAGCATTGTATAATTCTGCTTTGCAAAACCTTGATAAGCATTTTGTATCATTTCCATGCTTGTACCCATCTTATTAGCATTGTCAGACATATCTTCAATAGCCATGTTTCCTATTTCAGCGGCCTTTTCAGTATCTCCACCTAAACCTGCTATTAATGAAGCACTGAAACTAGTCATCGTATCCATGTACTCATTAGCACTTAATCCAGCGTTTTTATATGCATTGTTTGCATACTCCATTACTTTATTACTGCTATTCTTAAATAATGTTTCAATACCACCAGTTAACTGTTCATATTGTGCATATTGTTCAATTGATAACTTTGTTAATACACTAGCTATTCCTACTCCGGCTGTTACCATAGCTGCTGATATTTTTGCAAAAGATGCTACTGCACTAGTTGCTACACTTTTTAACTTGCTACTAAAGTTTTCAAAGTTTCCTCCTAGCTTTTCAACTTCATCACCCGTATCATTAGCTTCATTTTCCAGTTCATCTAAGGCACTTTTAGTCTTTTCTATCTGCCTTTCCATACCTTTTATTTCAGCTTCTGTAGAAGAAATAGTAGTATTCATATTAGTTAAAGCATTGTTAGCATTTATTACACTATTTTTTTTAGTATCTAATGCTTTATTAGCTTTCTTTAATTCTTCTTCTAGCTTTTTAACCTCTTTGCTATTTTCCCCATATTCTTGTTTAGCTTTTTCCAATGCTTGTTCTAATATTTTTACTTTTTGTTCTTGCTTTTGGTATGCGCTTACAGCTTTATCTAGTGTATTTGTACATTTTTCTTGCTCGGTTTTGTATACAGATAATTTATCTTTAAGTTTTTCTACTACAGATTGCTGTAATTTTAATTTTGTACTTAACCCCTCTGATGTTTTTTCAAAATCCTCTACTCCAGCACCAGCATTTTTAAAGTCTGTTTGCATTTGTTTTATATCTTTATTAATACTATTTATTTGTTGCTTCATAGTTCCAGACTTTAATGCAAGGTTGACTACTAACTGTTTTTCATCTGCCATGTTCCCCCTCCTTTCTTTAGTCTAGTACCATCAATTTATTTTCTTCACTTCTAGTATTACCTTTATTTTTACTATTGTTTTTGTGCCTTTTCTCTGCCTCTTTATTAGCCTCGACATATAAATCTATTTGCTTAAATATAAATCTTAAACTAGACTCATATAATTCTTCATTGCTCATTTTAAGTAAAGATCTACCCATATATAAAATATTATCTATATCTACATAGCCATCATCTTTACCTTTAGCTACTTTTTTTCAGATTCATTTTTAGCTTCTGGCATATCCTTATTTAATAATTCCATTATTATCGGTTGTAGTGCTTCAATTGTTTCCATTTCATCAAATTTTTTAAAAAACTTATACCCTAGAACTCTGCCTGTTTTCTTATCAGATACCATACTATAAATTAATTTTAATATTATATTTAAATCGCCCTTTTTCATTTTATCTATAGCTTTTGTTAATCCAATTTTAGTGCTTTCTTGAAAATGGTTTATATTTTTTAATGAGAGAGATACTATACACTCATTTCCATTTATATTAACTTCTACTTCTTTTCTGTTTGATAGATTTATAATTTCCATATATATAATTCCTTTCTTTAAAAAAAAGAAAGAGAAATTGCTCTCTTTCTTTTTAATATCAATTTTCATTTAGCATTCCTACTTTTGCTTTACCTACTTTTGCTTTTCCCACCCTAGCATTTTCTAGGGTTTCACTAGGGAGAGTCTGTTGGTTCTCCAGGCATTATTACAGTTTTAAAGAACTTCTCGTATTCAGCTTTATATTTAGCCTTTGTTTCTGGTTCAACTATTGCATTAATCTCTGATTCAGACATCCATAAATCAACATATTGTTTCCCTTGTATTTCAACTGGTAATGCTTTGCCTGAAAGTGTCCATTCTTCTCCTTCGCTCTCTGTTTCGTTAGAATGTTCTTCTTTTCTAAGATTGCAATTATATAAAACTCTTCTTCTTGTAGTATTATCATCCATTAGGACCTCATAAGCTAAAGCAAATTGTGGAACTACACTTCCTACAACCCCAGCCATTTTCCCATTCTTATACTCTAACCCTGTTAATTCAGCTACAAGCTTTAAGCCCATATTTGAACTCATCACCATTTCAACTTCTGTATACTGCAATATAGCAGAAGAATGCTCTGTAGTACAATCAGAGTAATATTCAATTTCTTTATAATTATTTGTTGTTTTTAAAGAAACACAATTCTTTAATGGAATTGCTTCCCCGTATGCTCCTTCCGTTTCTAAAGGGAATGCAGTTAATTTTCTTACCCCCAATTCTCTTGGCATATATTTATTCATCCTTTCTTTATATATTTTTACTTCCAGTTATAGAAATTTGAATATATCCTTCCTTAGTTGTAGCTGATTGATTTACAGATACATTTCTAAATAGATTATTTATTAAAATTTCTTCAAACTTCTCAACTGTAGCATTTATTTTTTCATTTATTATTAAAATAAAATAGAAGTCATAACTAGCTGACTCCTTTTCCATATCTGAAATATTTAACTCTTTTTTATAATTATAAACTACTACCGGAGCTTTACCATTTTCTCTGCTTACATAGTAAAAAGGAATCCCTAACTCACTTTCTAGTTTATTTATTACTTCAATCATATTTCACCTCATCCCTATTTGAGGATTTTATCAATTTCTTTACTTGCAATGTCTATCATTACTTTTGTTGCTCTTTCTTTACACTTTTTGAAGCTATCATCCATCCAACCAACATGAGTATTAATCATTTTTCCGTTTTTCCATAACTCATATCCATAATTATGAAAATATAGATGTTTTGCTTCTTCCCAATTCTCTGCTGAAATACCAACCTTTCCAACTACTGTTCCAGATTTGGAATATTTCTTTATTTCAGTTATATCTAATTTATCTGCTCCATGCTTACTATTATTAACATCTCGTGGAGCATCTTTTTTTTGTTGTTCTAGGACTATTTTTGCACCTTCTTCAATTGCTTGTTTACCTATTTTATTACCTATTGTGCCTAAATTGTTTAAGTCATTTACAAGTTCATCAAATCCAGATAATTTTATAGCTATTTAATTCACCTTCTTAGCCTTAATTTCATAATATTTATTGGCTTCTTGAACATTATTTACATAGATAATATCATAAGCTTCATTTCTATATATTAATCTATCTTTAGAAGTAATATTCTTATAATTAAATCTAATATAAAAAGTAGCTTCAACTTCGCTATTAGTTCCATAATTTTCAGTATATTCACTACCCCTTGTCCATAAAATTTTAGCTCTTGAATTACATAGTTTAGTCCATTGTTTTCTTAAAATATTATCTTTATCTTTAAATTTTTGATATCTTTCTATAGTTATTGGATTCCTAAATTCACTTATATTTATATTAAACTCTGCCATTTACTAAACCTCACTATAATTACTTAATTTATCAAGTATGGTAGTAACAATATTATCTTTTTTAGTAGAATTTGATATTTCTGTACCTCTATTTTCAAACATATTAGATATTAATTTTTTTTGAAGTAAATTTGCTAATTTTATAGCTTTTTCATCACTTTTATATGCAGTCCCTACGCAAGAATCTATATACTCCTCACTAACTTCAATTAAGCTATCTAAAAGATTATCATCTTCTTCATAATCAATTCTTAAATAAGTTTTTACATCTTCTAAGGTCAAATATAATCACCCTTTCTACAAAAATAATGAAAGGGAAATTAATCCCTTCCATTTAATTAATTACTATTCATGAATCCTTTTGATTTTAAATCTGCAATTAAGTTATTAAATGCAGTTACTATTGTAGCAGCATCTGCCTCACCAGCTAGAGCATCTACTTTGTTCAACTTATTAATTACTGCGTCTGCACCTTTCTCACCAGCTTCTCCTTTTTCTCCCTTAGGACCTTGTAAACCTTGTTCACCTTGAGGACCAGCTGGACCTTGTAAACCTTGTTCACCTTGAGGACCAGCTGGACCTTGTAAACCTTGTTCACCTTGAGGACCAGCTGGACCTTGTAAACCTTGTTCACCTTGAGGACCAGCTGGACCTTGTAAACCTTGTTCACCTTGAGGACCAGCTGGACCTTGTAAACCTTGTTCACCTTGAGGACCAGCTGGACCTTGTAAACCTTGTT
>OMGQ01000619.1_pt1 | contig 31536 bp, 35 predicted proteins | sample 1646071 | NCBI WGS metagenome assembly OMGQ01 (sample SAMN05578585, study PRJEB25193) | human gut metagenome | biome: Human Microbiome; feature: human-associated habitat; material: feces | host: Homo sapiens | place: USA:Birmingham
TATTTTGTTGAAGTTTCTTTATATTTTATTTTATCTAGCACAACAAGTTAAATTATTATAATTTAACAAAGCTTTGATACTTAACGTATTCTTACCTTCAGAGATTTCAAAGTCATTAGATAATTCTTCTACAGATAATTTGTTTCCATTGAACTCATAAGACCAAATGACAGATTTATCTTTAATATCACTCGCAACTGAAATAGTTCTTTTAGAGCCTCCAACACGTAAAGCTCTATTAGTACCTGAACATGATAAAACAATGTCCTCTATTTCTGGCTCTTGAGGAATAACCGGAGAGTCATAATAGTCACATATTTTTAATTCAACATTATCTGTAACTTTATTGAAATGATCCTGTTTAAGCGTTACTTTAGTTACTCCGCATGGGAACGTATCTTCTAGTTTTGACACTTCAAAAACTAAAGGCCTAATCATAGAATCGCTCAACATGAAACGATCATTATAATCAATTGTTTGCGTAGTTGGAGTGGTAGGGACAATAAACTGTGATTGATTATCTACTGATGTAAAGAAACCATCACTCCATACGCCACTGTTGTAGTTGTTGCGGTTTCTTAATACACCAAAACAACTATAAATTTGTTTATTCTTTATCCATTTAAACATCCAATTACATTTAAGAATGTTATATCTTATGAAAGAGTTTTTATCATTCTTCCCTAAAATAAGCCATAGCTCATGAACACCTGTGTTCTTATCCGGTATTTCAAGATAAAAACCAAAACGTTCAATACTATCTTGGTCCATATATTTTTTTTCAGGGAAATAGCCAGGTCTGAATTGAGCCAGATACTCAACCTGGTCCTTATTGATTGTATAGGTTTGAGAATACTGATATTTGATTTCAACATCTTCTAAGTATTCCATAGTCCTAGAATATAGCTTACATTGTCTGTAACCTAAGTCATTGGTGAAAGTTTTCTGCATGATTTCGTCTGACTGAGTACGAATACTGTCTGATACAGTATTACCGCATAAAGCCATTCTTTTTTTGAAAATATCACTCATGGTTATCACCTATTTTATCTATGATAGAATGAGCATCAAAAATTATTTTTCTATATTTTTGATGGTTGAAATTAGGATTATTAAATTCAAGTTTGGCGCATTCTATTGTATTAGCCAAATCAATTATATAAGGTGATGGGATTAATTCAGCTAATGCTGCAATATATAATTGCAAGTTATTAAAATAATTGTCAAGTTTTGGATAAGAGTTTTCTTGATAGATTAAAAGCCAATGAATTTTATTATGTAGTAATTCTATATAATCAGAGAACTGATTGTCATTAAAAGTTCCATATTTATACTTCATTCTGATCACCATCCAGATAAGAATTACTTCTGGAAGAGTGATTCCTAAAATATTTTCTGGCTTCCTTTTTATATTTCTTTTGAATGCTCATAATATAATTGGCATGTTCTTTTTGGCTGGTCCATTTTTCATCTTTTGAACCATAAAACATATTAGTATGCTCTAAAGAATTCAAACGAATATCATACCAAGCAACGACCATATATAAAGCAACGACTTCTATTTCACCATTAGTAAGGGTGTCCTCGAATTCGAACAGAACATCATTTTTTTTCGTTAAATCATGTTCTATTTTTAACTGGTCTAATTCAATCATTGCAATAGCACTATTTAGCCATTCTAAGCACAATTCAGTCCAGTCATCAGACGCTAATTTTAATACTTTTATATCTTCAACTTTATTTTCAAATCGTTTAAATACTGTTTCATAAGAGGTCATAGAACACCTCCTAAATCATTTTTTCTAACTCTGTACCACAAATTTCATCTACAGCACGTACTTTCTGAATAGAATCAAATGTACCATTATCCAGTCTAGTTGCTACCTCAATTTTAATTGCTGTTTTAAGTCCCTTAGGAACTTCAGCAAGTGCTTTCTTAAACTGAGCTGGCGAGAGAGCAAGAAACTGATTAATATCAGAAGCATCATAAAGATTATCATAAAGATCTTTTACATCTTTCCATCTAGGATCCTCTAATAATTCATCATTCTCAATCTGGAAACATGGATCATAGATATATGGTGAGCGGCTAGATTTAAGAGAGTACAAATCTCTATATTCTACTTCACGAACATCTCCATATCCATCCCAACGGTATAGAATATCACTTTGTTTACCAGGCATAAATAATGTTCCCTGCACTAAAGAACGACATTCAATAAGTTCGTTCTGTTCAAACTTTTTAGTAGTTTTAACAGGAGCTGTTTCCTTTGTAGTATTTTCAGTAGTAGCAACATTTTTTGTTGCAGCTCTTCTTGTTGCCATGTTATTACTCCTTTTTAATCAGTTAAAGAGGTGGTAATTCCACCTCTTTAAATAGTTTTTTATTTAAGTGTCCAAACTCCGAAACGCTTTCCAATAATTGTGGCCACACCCATTTTAATCTGATATTCATACTCAATAGTTTTATCCATATTTGTATTTCCATCAGATACTTCTTTAATCTGAGCGTCGCCTTCATTGTAGATCTTGATAAATTTGTTATCAGCTACTGGCATAATCAGAAGTTTAGTATTATCTACTAACTTTTTACTTGTGTCATTGTTAGCAAATCTCTGTGGAATTTCAACAAGACGAATACCTTCAAACATACCTAAACGGCCTGTAGTGTGTCTTTCATCTTTCATTGCATTAGATACCCAAGTAATATCTTCCATAGCAGAAAGTTTTGCAAGAGCAGATTTGGTACCCATAACAACTACTTCATCACCTGTAGCCATCTGTACATCTTCAATCAGAGTCATAAACTCATCTTTTGTAGCTGCTGCAAGTGTACCTGTCTTATTAAACTGTGTAGACGGGAGAACCTTCTCACCTGCTGCCATTACAGCCGCATATACCATATCGTTAATTTTCTTGTCAAAAGCTTCATAGATTTTCTGTACGAATCCAGCCCAGTCAATACGACCTGCCATAAACAGCTCATATTCTGCGTAAATTTTAATTCCATACCATGAGGTTCTAACAGAGAATGTCTGTCCTTCTGCCAGACGCTGTCTAATAATATCATGGTGATTACCGGAAAGCTCAGACACTGTCAGAATAACTTCATCTGGTACATAAAATTCATTAGTATCACCGTCAGCCATAGATTTGATTTCTACAAATTCATTGAAGAATGGGTTTTCTCCCCAACCAGAAACAAGCAGATTCTCTACTGTCTCTTCGATAATTTCAAATACATCAATTTTATGTCTACGAATAGCTTTTCTAAGTTCTTTTCTTGAGCAGTTTTCATCTACTCCAAGTACAGAGAACATAATCTCTCTGATTTTATTATTAGCATCTTTTGTAGATACTTTTTCTTCTCCCTTAGCTGTGTCAAACATAAGCTGGGAGTACTCTGCATAATCATTTTCAGCAAAAATATTTCTTACTTCATTACTTGAAAAATTAAGTTTCATTATGTATTCCTCCTTTCATTAACCAATTGTCAGCTTTTTGTCTGCTACAGTTACAGTTGCACCTTTAGTAGGAGTACCACTAAATCCTTCAGATGATACTTCAAACACATCACCTACATAAAGCTCATATGCTCGAACGATGTCACCATTTGCGTTATAGAAATTACTTTCATGTTTAAGAGCGGTAGTATATTCTTCGTATAACATTGGTACCTGGAGCAGTAACAGAGCATCTCCTGGTGTTTTAACTTCTACATACCAATTTCCGTTAGCTGCTTTATCCAGTACTACACCAGCAAAACCAGTAGATTCTTTAGCTTTATAAGTCTCCGGTTTGATATAATCGCCTTTTGCAACAATTGATCCGTTGTCCAGATCTTCTTCAATCTGAATGTTATAAATATGACCTGCAATAGTAGCTTTCAGCTTAGAGCTACCAGCAACAGCGTGTTTTTCAGCAGTGGCCATAAATTTCTGAAAATTAGATGCCATTTTTATTTCCTCCTTTAAATATTTTTAGGCAATAAAAAAGAGCTATTTGATAGCTCAATCCTTAAATAAACTTCCATATGGTTTCTTAGCTTTCTTAGGTTCAGTAAAACCAATAGCACTAGGTTTCTGCTGATAGTTGAAAGTGCCTTTTTCTTTAACATATTTACCTAAAATAGCATCGGCTCTTGTCTGTACTTCTTCTACACTGTAGATAGCCTGATTTTTGATCAGTTCTTTAAAATCTTCTCTATTTTTCAGTTCAGTGTAAATTTCAGCACCAAGAACAGCTTCTTTATCTTTTGATTCGTACTCATTAATTCTATTCTGAAGAGCAGCATAGTTACTTCTGAGTTCTTCTAATTCACTTTTTTCTGAAAGTGTAAGATACTCTTTAAATAATTCTGTTCTTTCATCTGAGAGAGATACTGCATCGCCATCTTTTGTATAGCCCTGACGGAAAATTTTACTTTCATCCCAGTTGCTATATACAAAATGGTCATCATATGTAGCATTAATAAAATACCATTCATTATCATTTTCTTCCCAAGTAGACAGAAGAGTATATAATGCACCTCTTACATCTTCATGACTAATTTCAAAAGTAACTTCAGTATTACCATTTTCTTTTTTTGTATATCTTTTTTTATTGCTAAACTCTGAATTGTCATTTGATTCTGGATCAGCTTCCGGATCAGTAACTGGTTCTTTTACCGGTTCGTTTGGATCTTCTGTACCTTCGAATAATTCAGCAAACTTAGCCTCTAACTCTTCATCGGACATAGACTCATAATCAAAGTCAAGGTCTTCAACAGTTTTAGAGTATTTCTCTAATAATTCATTGAGTTTCAACGTTTGGTTTCCTCCTTTCGTTGGTTCTTCAATTTCAAACTTAGCAAGAGTCTCCTGCAAAGACTGAATAACCTTTAGTAATTTTTCTTCTGTATTAGTAAAAAGACTATTATTCTCTTCACTGAAATCAGCAATATCTAATCTGGCACCCTCCATACCTTCTTCAACGGGTTTCTCGGTGATAGGATCAGTGCCTAAACAAGTTACACCATTATATCTGAATTTATCTAAGTGAAGCACTTTGTCCTTAGTGTCAAAAGAGAGTTCTGAAATACTTAATTCACAACTTACTTTACTTCCTTGTTTACGCTGAATAATTTCACATGCTGGAGCACAATAATCGTTATAAATTACCGCATCGGCAATAACATATGTTTTATCATGTTCTTTATCATACTCAAGATGATATCCTTCAGGATTGACAAAAACACCAATAGGTTGCTCAATGTATGTAATGTTTCCTTCATCATCAAATTCCATAGCATGAGAAGTAAAATCAGTAGTTCCATCAGATAAAGTGGTAATAGCGGCCAGAACTGGCCTATAGTGTAAAGACGGTAAAGCTTCTAACTGAGCTTCTTCAGATATATAAGATTTATTTCTATTTTCATATAAATGATTTACTTTGAATTTAGTTCGTAAAAAACCATCATCTTCATCAGAATCTTCTAATTCAAATTTTGCCGGAACCTGAACTGCAATATTATATCCAGACTCTTTGGCACTGAATACAGTTGTCTGATTCCTCTGTTCAAAAAAAGAATAGAGATCATCTAATGTAAGTACTTTTTTCTTCATGTTAGCCTCCTTTCTATTGTGTATTTTTATCCTCATAGAAGAGGAGTACTAACTTGCACAATAAATATCGGTATAAGTTAGCTTGTTTATATCTATATTTACATTTGCAAAAGAAAGAGATGAACAATTTGCAAATGTATAGATACCTTTAGTATAGCCGACCTGAGGAAAGCCAATAGATTTTAAAATATTTGCTGTTTCCTGGTCAGCAGTTCGGATAAAATGTTTGTTCATCTATTATCCCTCCTGTTCACTGGACTTTTCTGATTCTCTACTTTTTTCACCTTCATCTGTAAGGTTGTCAGATTGAGGTCTTCCACCTTTTGTATCATCTGTTTTACCATCAATAACTTGCTGTGAGGCAGATCCACTCAATGTGAAAGAAGTACTAAAAGGAATCCATGTTTCGTGAAGTTTTAGAACAGTATTTTCAAGATAATCCATAGATAAAGCTTCAAGAGGTGAGATACCATCAAGAGCAGCAACGGCTAGCTTTACTGGCACACCTCGTTCTCCAGATTTCATAAGTTCTTCTTTTTTAGAAGCTTTTGTATAAGGAGATACCTCAAAATATTTTACTCTAGCATGATCATCACCAATAGCAAAAGTAAGATATCTATTAACTCGTTCTTCTATCTGTGGAAGGACAGTTTTAATAGCCATCATTGTGTCACAAAGAATAGCAGCAGTAAAAGCTGTCGTACCTGAGACTTTGTCATTATCAAGAATCTGTGCACCACCAGAATTTTTAAATAAATTCGAAGTAGCAGTAGCAATTCTATTAACATCTTGAGTCTGGTCACCTTGAAACTCTATAGGTTCAATTTTAAGAGGGGAGATAGCTGCAGATACACAATCTGGAAGAGATTCAACTAGTCTATTATAATATTCAATGGCTGTATCAATATCTACTGAGAAATCATCTGGTTCGTCAGAGTTAGTAAGTGTTTCTAATCTTGCAACCAGAAGTTTATAGATTGATAAGTCATCTTTTACCGACTGAATACTTTGGAGATCAATAAGATCAATAAGTGGTTCGAACAAACCAGAAAGAGGTGGCATATTAAGCGTTGGATCATCAATGTTAACTTTAATTACAAAAGTTCTTTCTGGATCCAACTCTTGCCAACGAAGAGTATTGTCACTTTGAAAGGAATTGTATTTAGAATTAAATTCAGAATCCCAGTATTCTAAGTCGGCAGTATGACTTCTGAAATAACTGAAATCAAAGGCACAATTAAGAGTGCCATCATAATTGACAGAAGATACTTTACAATAATCTCCATCAAGAGGGTAAATGAAGAATCCAGAATCATCTTCATATGTATAACCATAAAATGTATCTTCACGCCATGCAATCAATAGGCATTTTAAAATCTCTGACTGCATATTCATCTTATCAAGTTGTACTAAAGTATTAAAATAACTAGTCTTTATTTTTTCATCGTCATGCGCATCCTCAGTAAAATCTATCTGAGGTATAACATTAAGAGCTGTTAAATCTACCATTTCTGCCTGATAGGAGATAAGTCTTCTGTAATTATGAGAAACTCTATATAAGAATCTGCTCAAATTACGAAGGTTAGATTCATTGGTTTTAGGGTTTTGCATATATTGACGTAATTTATCTTTACTAAATACAGTAAATGTTCTTGTTTCTGTTTTAGTTAAATCAATAAGCTGTACAGCTTGCTTTACTTGAGCGAATTTTTCTTGTAATGCCTGTTGTTTAAGAGCATAATTTTTTATCTCTTGAGTTGTTTTTTCCTCTTTAATAGCCAATGTCTCACCTCCTAACTAAACATTTTTCTTACTACACCTTTACGAATAGGCATAGCAGCAGCTATATTTTCTTTTTTGGGACGTTTCTTATTTTTAATATGTTCTCTACGAAGTTCTGAGAGTCCATAACAGAGCATTGAGAAACAATACGAACGATCATCATGCAATTTGTTTTGCTTCTCTGTAGACAGTTCAAAGCCATCTTTACCAGATTCTCGTTTCTTTCGTACCATATTAACCATTTCCTCCTTTAGCGAGTCGATCTGTACTAGACCAAGTTCCTCATCAGGAGATAGTTTATAAATTTTAGTTGAGGCCAAATTTCTTTCTTGAAGTTCTTCTTCAACTAAACGATCTAATTCACCTTTAGACATAGATTTATCTTTATACTTAACAATTAAATCTTTTTTTGCTTTTGCCATTTCTTTTTCGTCTATATCTAGCATTGTTAAATATCCTTTATTATCATACTCAGCAGTGAAATCTATGAGATCAAGTCTCATCATTTCAATAGCAGCTTCATAGATAATAGATTTATACATAGTAGGCGGTAATAATTTAATTTTATCTACAGCATTAGGAAATTTTTTGACATAATCAGACGACTGTTCTTTATCTATAAGACCTCTATGTAAATATTTCTGTTCACCTTCATGTCCTTCTTCATACCAATCTTCCATAAGATAATCTGCAATATTAACACCGGCACCACCAGAACCAGCATCTATAAAGATATTACTTATGTTTGTATAGTCATCGACTCCATCACCGTTATAGTCAAGGATCAGTTGTTTCAATTTCTTGACCTGTTCAGGCGTACGCATAGGAGTTTTATTCTTTTTACTAAGATCCATAAAATTAATACCATTAGCAATACGCATTCTCCAATTGTCTGAAGAATCTTTATAATATTCTCCAACAAGGACAAAAGAGTTATCCATAGATCTAGCTGGATCATATGCTAAGGCAAAAAGTCTGTCTTTTGTATCATTAAACATAATTGGGGGACGGATAGTAGAATTTTTTACTATCATAGAACGTTTGAAGATGGCATCTGCACCGCCATCAGAAGTGAATATATTGTAATACTCACGAAGAGCTTTTTCTTTATTCTCACGCATTGCATTGTCAACCTTTTCTTTGGTTAACAGAGATGCTGGATAAATCTTACCTCTATATGTAGCATTAAACATAATCTCACAGTTGATGTCTGCTACAAAATGGTCTTTGGAACCCCAGATCATAGCTTTACTGTATTCTTTATACTTTTTATAAAAGTAAGAATCAGTAGTGCTGGCGCTTGAAGTGTAGAGTAATTGGTTAGGCAATTCTTTAGGAAGAGTAGTTACATTTACACTTCCACCCATTTTAAAGTTCTTATCCTGAGCTGTATATGGTTCAATAACCTGAAATACTTCTTCGTCCAGGAAACCAGATTCATCAAAACAAACTGCTTCCGCACGTTTTCCTCTTTTCGCGTTGACGTTACTGTTAAGTGTTTTAACGAAGCTACCATTATACAATCTATAAGTAAAACCTGCAGGATTTCTTATAAAACCATCATTATTGGTCATATTAATGACAACTTCATTCCTAAATACATCAGTTAATCCAGTAAATGACTCAATTTCATTTTTAGCGATAGATACAATCTTTTCAAAAGTTTCTATGGACTGGTCACTGGTGCCAGCACATATGTAGCATCTACAGTTATTAAGAAGCATACCTCTTGTCATGTAATATAATGCAAGCAATGTCGATTTTCCATAATTTCTGGTACATAACCATAGAGCATACATCTTATCCCAAGAATTCATAAATGTATAGGTCTGCACATCAAGAAGGTCAACGCCTATGAATCTTTCCATAAATTTGGTTGGATTTCTTAAGCCCCATTGTTTAATTTCAGAAAGTTTCTGCATTCCTTCCATTTTTCGTTGAGAAATGATTTCTTCTGTAGGCTTAACAAAAATAGTAGGTGTATCTGGAACCCATATACCAGAATCAGTCTGTTTCATTCCACAATCACCTCATCATTTTCATCAATCAATTTCTTATCTCTGAGGAAATTTTTTAGATCATCGTTCTCTCTACGAAGAATACGTGCTTCTTCAACCGCAGCATCACATTTATTTTCTAATTCCAACACCTTCTGACGTTGAGTAGATATCATTTCAGTATAGTCATTTTCATCTAAAGCCAACTGTTTCATGATTGCAGCAGTACTGGCTTCCGCAACCTGAAGCATACCTTGAGAAGTTCCTATATCAAAAGCATTTACTTCCTGTTCACGAAGCTTCATTTCCTTAAGCTCTTTTACTTTCCCGGTCCAGGTATTAGCACCTTTAGTATTATGATTGCTATGCTTAATACTAATTCCATTATCACGAGCCAAATCAAGAGTAGTTTTCATAATGTCTTTTTTAGTGGCTTCAAGAGCTTTGATAGTAGCAGAATTTTTTATAATAGATTCTGGAGTTTTCTGCAGAGCATTAATTACAGTATTGATTTTTTCAGATTGGTTAAGACTATGTACAATCTCTACACAGGCACCTAACTTCAATTCATCGTCTTGCGTACTTTCATCGAGGAAACCTACTAATTTTCCATACATTAATGGTTTATCTGCATCAGCAGCAGATTCGAATGGATCATAACCAAGAGCTGAAATAACAGTTCTTTTATTGGTTTTATACATTTTTTTTACTTCATCAGAGTTATCTACAGACCCAATAGACGGTAGAAGAGTAGAACTATTGCCACAATCACCATCTTTCCAAGTTAATGTATTATATTGTGGCATAGATATATTTTTTATATAACTAGTCCAGGTATTATTTTTGGGCCGACCAGACATAGTGTTAGCAGCTTCAAGAATAGATTCATCATAAAGCTTTTGAAAGAAAGGTTTGTCTAAATATCTGAGCGCTAACTGGACACTCTGTTCATCAGGGGCTTTCTTATTGCCTTTTAAATCTTCAGAATATGCCAACTTTGCTGCACACATTTTACATATTCTTGTCACACCAGTAGTACATAGAGGATCTGTACTTTTATAAAAGTCGGAAGCATCTTTCAGCTTTCCACACATATTACATGTAAATTTAGTACGCCCTACTTCATAGAGAGCTTCATCAATAGCACGATCAATAACTTTTTGAGCAGGTGCTTTAGGTTTTGCTCTTGGTACAGGCTTTTTTTCAACTTCTTGTGCCACTAGAGCACCTCCTTTTTATCCAATTAAAAAAAGATACCGAAGTATCTTAGTAATAGCAGGTATGGGAGTTGAACCCATCTACAAGCCCTATGAAAGCTCCGAGGAACCGATCCTACGTAACCTGCGGTATTTGTAGACTCAAAAGGCTCATTATCTGTTGCAATCAGAGACAAAACCTTCTAATAAACCTAATCCATGCGTATACACATCTCATAGTAAAACTTATCTACTTGTTTTATGGAATTTTGATTTAATTTTTCAACCTCATGGGAGAAGAGTGATTCGAACACTCAAAGCAATTGCAACGGTTTTACAGACCGCCGTAGATCTCCATCTCTACCGTTCTCCCGGACGTTGCGTTAGGGATTCGAACCCCAGAGGCTTTTACACCCAGACAGTTTTCAAGACTGCACCCTCGACCTACCGGACACGCAACATTAATCTGTCTTTCCGGATTGTTAGGCCGCCCCGCAGCCATTTCCTAATTATAAGTAAAAGGCAGGAGAGTAGTCCTGCCTTTCAACCGGAATCAATCCGGTTATCTTTATATTCATGATATGCTACAATCACATAACCAAGAGTTACATGGTAGGATTTTCACCTACGAATTCCCACAGGAGGTGGGCTGTAATCTACATATCTTGTAACGCAAAGCAGAGTAATCGAAACTCAATCCTGTCGGATCACACGACTTAGCAGGTCGGTTCCACACCTTGTGAATTTACTTTGCAGAATAGGAGGGGGGAGTTCCAGTTCTCCCCAAAGAAACAACTATACGGAAAATGACATTTGAGATTACCCACAACTCTCAAATATACAAACATCCGGTACGGGAATTGAACCCATGTTACTGCATTGAAAGCGCAGTGTCTTAACCGCTAGACTAACCGGACAAATCGCCAACCTGGAATTCACCAGGTCAGCAATTTAATATTTATTTCACTGCATCTTTTAATGCTTTTCCGGCTTTGAATTTAGGTGCAAGATGAGCTTCTGTCATCATAGTTTCTCCCGTCTGCGGATTACGACACTCTCTAGCAGCTCTTTCAACAACTGAGAAAGAACCGAATCCTGTGAATGCTACTTTTCCTCCGCTTGCCAGTTCATTAGTGATAACCTGAAGAAATGCGTCAACCATTGCTCCAGTATCTTTCTTTGTGATTCCTGTTGTTTCTGCTACTTTTGTAATAACTTCTGCTTTTGTCATAATAATTATTTCTCCTTTTATTCTTTATTATTTACTACGGCATATCTAAATTTATAGCCGTGAGTTTGTTTTAGTTTTCCTTTACACACCTTGCTTATAGAAGATGGATCTAAATTTAATTCTTTAGCTGCTTGACTAATACTTTCATAATTATTGATAATTTCTCCAGAAGAGGAGATTCGATCTATAGATTTTAGGGTAGAATCTTTATAATTCTTTCTTTGATGTAATCTATAAGAAATAATTTCATCAGTGGTCATATCCTTAATGTCATTGAAATACATAAAAATATATCCATGACATGTATTGTTTTTCCCTGATGCAGTTTTAGAAATGTTTGTGGAAGCTATGCCATTAGCTCTGGCACAGTCCTGTACGCTTACATAATACTCTAACACTTCATAGTTAGTATCTAACTTTATAATAGGTACAGTTTCGTCTACACCATTAGAAAGCATTCCAAAATTTTTAGGAATACAGTTTCTATTATAAGCTTTGTAACCTACCAAGCCTGATCCACCAAGAGTCATATTATACCCATAATTATATGTATCTAATGTAGCTATCCAATAAATTTCTTTAATATCTAACTCGTCAGGTTGGCATTCTTCAAGTATATAAAAATCAAAGTTCTCAACACCGTATTTATCCATTGCTCTATAAAGAAATGTATCTCTTACTAAAGAACTTGTATGTCTATGCTGAGTCCATCGTGATTTAATATCAATAGATTGACCAACATACTTTTTGTGATTTATTTTATTCTCAATGCAATATATACCACAGGACACTCAACATCAGTCCTCTACAGGGACCTCTGTTTTTTCTGTGACAGCTAAATCAAAAATACAGCCTTCAAATGTATTCTTCAGTGCATTGATAAGATCAACTACCTCGCCATCTACGTAAACAGCTCCCTGTTCATCAATTGTAGCCTTCTTGATTTTCATCTGGGTAGTAGTTGTTGTTTTAATTTCTACTCCATTCATCCTTTTCTTCCTTTCACTCTTTCCCACAATTTTAAAGCTTCTCTGTACTCTTTAATATTATCTTTCCTCCAGCGAGCACTGTAACGTGCAGAGAATTTTAAAGTAGGTTCTATTGTTTTAATTTCTCCGTCAGGCATCTTTTTCTCATGACTTGGTACTAATTTACTAAACATACCAAATCCTGTGAACAGTCGAATTTCTACATCCTTATGTTCATTTGCTGACAGGAGTAAATCATACACAGTTTCTTCTAAAGCTTCATATATTTCAGCTATATTTTCTTCTTGATAGCCTGTTTTTTCTGAAACCTTAGCAATCAATTCCTTTTTGGAATATTTCATAATATTTCATCAATAGGGCAGTCAACGCCAACAATAGTATCAACAATTCCCAATTCTTTAGCTTCTTCTGGGAACATATAATATTCTCGATCAGCAATACCGTCTAAAAAATCTTTGGTAATAGAGGTATTGGCATATACAAGTTCAGCTAATCGTTCATCACATTTATTATAAAAATTCATGATGTCATTTGCTTTTCTGGAAGTCTGCATAATACCGGTTTGTCCATCATGAATACAAATTGTACTATTAGGAAAGATATATGATTTATCACAAACCATTGGAATATAACTTGCCATACTTGCAGCCATTCCAATTATTAAGCAATAAACAGGTGTGATACTATGTTTAATACAATCAATGAGTCCCATTCCGAAGTTTACGACTCCACCTACTGAATTTAAAATAATCCAAATAGGCTTTCTTTTATCTTCAGGAACATCTTTATCTTCCTGATTATATTTCAAAATATATAAACAGATGGACTCTAATAGATTGTTATTGATTTCATCGTTAATGATTAATCTACGATTGTCATAGTTGCTTTTGATGATATCAGCAACTAATTCATCTACTCCACTTTTCATAATTGGAAAATCAAATAATTCTTCCATATGTTTCTCCTTGTAATCCTTATATTTTTAGAAGTGATCCTTTTCGAAAAGATCAGCGAAGAGTTTACTGGTTTCTGATCGCACATCTTCTCCAAGATAGATACATCCAAATTTTTCATTTCCTTTAAACTCATTGCACATTTTAATGAGAGGATTATTAATCGTTTTACTTAACAGGGATTGTTTATAATCACCTGCAAGATAAATTTTACTGTTCTCTCCGAGTCGTGTACCAATAAGTTTAATTTGACTTTCTGATAAATCTTCTGCTTCATCACAGAGAATAACAGTGTCATTATAAGTAGTACCTTTCATAAAGAACGGTACATTAGTATCTAACACACCAGATACTTTCAAACTCTGTAATTCAAACTCTCCGCCATTAAGAGACTGAGAGAGTGGTTCAAAGAATCTCCCAACTTTATCTTCCATGTCGCCTGGAAGGAATCCGATCTCTTTACCTTCACCAGAAACTTCTCGTACACCTAAGATTTTACTATTTCTGCCTTTCTCCTTTACATTGTATAGTGCCATTTGCATAGAAAGATAAGTTTTTCCGCTGCCGTAACCACCGAGAATAGCCGCAATAGTGATATCTGGATTATTCAAAATATCTAATGCACAACGTTGTAAGGAGTTTTTTGCTTTAATAAATTTGGAAGATGGCAGTTTTAATGCCACAAACCCCTGACCGTCATAGCGCATTTCTTTAGTGGTGCCATCATCGGTATTTTCAATAATGAGATATTCATTGATATGCCAAGTTGAATAATCTAGTTCAGCCATGGCCTGATTGATAGCATTAGTATCACCTTTAATTACTTTATATCCTTTATATATCTCGTTAGTAGGCTCTACGATTCCATACACTGGCAGGTTAAAGACTTTTCTTGCAATATTTTTGCAGCACAAATCATCTGAAATGAATTCAATATCCTGAGCTTTAGATAGAGTATAAGCACTAAAAACAATCCTGTTGTCTGGTCTGACTGGATCCAATTCGAAATTTAACAGCTGTTTTTCCATTTCAAAATTGTAATTTACTATGGAATACCGATCATGATTCTGATCTAAAAGACGAGCTATATGTCTAGCTTTGTATTTGATATCCTCATCTTTTCGAGAGGATGTTTTGATATTTTCGATTTCTCTAAGAGTTTCATCAGAGATGAAGAATCTTTCTTTGAATGCTGCCTCCTGGAGATTCAGGAGAGCATTGGTATCATAAAATTTAGTAATAGTTAGGCACTCCTTTACAGTGATTTTGCTTTATCAGCATAGTAGTCCTCAATATATCTGTTGTTGCCTGAGGTCTTGTAATATCCTACATGATATCCTTTTTTGTTAATGTAACCTTTGTGCGTGTTTCTAATGATACCTTTGTCCATTAGTTTTTCAATTTCTTTCTTAGAAATCGGTTTAATAATAATCAACTCTTTCTATAATTTATTTTTTATTAAATAGATGTTCGTAGATTTCCATACCCCTGTCATTCAGCATTCTGTAGTAAGGTTCCTGAGAAGACTCCCCATTTCTTCTCACAGTCACTCCGGTACAGGCTGCGTTGTCACAGCGGAGGATATTTACTCCATCTACTTTTTTCAATGTTTTCCCACAGACAGGACATTTTCCTAAAAATTTCTGTCTGGCAAAATAAAGTCTATTATTGTTTTTCATCTCTATATCTCCCTTTCATAATATGCAGAATTTAAAGAATCTCGCAAACGCGCCTGTAGAGCGCATTTGCGGAAACTGAGGTCTATTTTGATAGCGTTACATATGCCTTTTTTCTCTATGTTTAGCGACTCTTTGACGAGTTTTTTCTAAATCAATAATATTTTGGCATTCAGAACAAAGCGTAGAACGATTATTCTTGGACATTGTAAAAAATTCTTTGCCACAACAATCACACGTAATAAGTTTTGTTTCATCTTTAGCATTTTTACTCTGGCAGTCGGTACAATAAGGATTCCTTGCTTTGGAACTTTTCACCTTGTACGGCTTCCCGCAGCGTTTACACAGCTTTATCTTAGACTTCGGACCCAAGTTCTGATATTGATAGCCCAATTCACGCATATCTGTAATTTTAAGTACCGGATCAGACTCATTATCAACAAATGTGATTCTTATATTGAAGCGAGTTATCTTTTTGCTCACTTCAACCAAACCAACTTCTTTTAAGTCGTAGATCATATGTGGACGATCATCCACTTTACAGGCAACTCTGGCGAGCTTAAACCACATTTCCATAGGATAGTTGATCCAATTATTGTTAGTTTCAGATTTCAAATTATTGAACTTTGCAATGACCAAGAGTGTGAACACAAGTCTTTCCCTGGCGGGGTTTTTGATTTCCTTGATAGTATCTAACTCTTTCTGCGTAATAGGTATATAGTCAATGTTCAACAGGTCTCTTTTTTTGGCTTTACTGATACATTTATCTATAAATGAATACCAAGCATTAATATCAAATTCTGGTACGACTTTTGATACAAATTCTTCTATATTATTATATATTTCTTTCTGTGTATACTTTTCCTGATACATATATCTTGTTAGAAGCGCTGTGACTGAACCTAAGTCTTTAGGATTAAATTCACCTAGCTCTAACATCCTTTCAACATATTCTTTCTCATTGAGTATTAAATCCATTCTCTTTCTCCTTCCATGTAAACTTTTTTCATAGTAAAATGTTCTCCGCAATATTCTATATCCCCAGATGGATCCTTTACTGGTATTTGAGCATATCCTTCAGTACGTGAGAGAAGATTTTTGATAATAGTATCTCCTGACATTTCCCAGATAAAAGATTTTCCTTTTTTAGAACTGTATCCTAAATCAACAAGGATATTGCAGAGTTTCTCTGGATCAGATACATATTCAGCGCATTCAATTTTAAATGCTTTATTATATGAAGCAGAAAAAGCATCTGTTTTTGTGGTACAGGATCTGTTCATTTGTTTATTGAATTTATCATATATGCGTTCTATAAGTACTTTATCCTTATTTGTGTAGGTGGCATCTGACTTCAGAATAGAACTGTCAAACGGTACCTTACTTTCTTTTACATCAGCCAATGTTTTCTCAATTTCCCAGCAGAGTTCATTGACTACACAGGTTTCTGCATTGACTGGATAAAATTCTTTATAGAATTTGAGAAACTCTGCCTGTTCTTCAGTCAACTCTTGTGATGACAGCAGATCTTCCAGTGGAATATTAAATCTGGACCTGCTCACGGCATCTGATGTTTTGATGTAGTCTTTGTATTCCTTCATGAGAGTAGGGTAGTTGTAGATGAAGAAGTACGGCTTCTTATCTGCACAAATTCTCTGATTGAATTCCTTCTTAGATATTTCTTCTGGTGTATCTGTTTCTTCTATACGGTTGTAGCTATTGTCATACCAATGTTTTGGCATAGGTTTAGCGATGATTCCTTTAGCTTTATCAATAGAGTTCTGTTGAAACATCTGCCCACACAATATCCTGTAGTCTAAGACTTTATATTCCTCACTGTCTTTCGGGAACCTTGCCTGTAGACATATCTGTGAAGTGATAACATTAGTAATAGAACCAATAGCATCACCGAAAGATCCTTTGTTAGCTTGTATCATATCTGCTTCAGTCGGAACTACTTTGTTTCCTTTACGCTGAATACAATAGATCGGAGGTAAGTTTTCTGTATGCTTAAGTAAGATGTCATTATTAGTAGTGAACATTAAATCTCCATCGCAGTCGGCTCCATTGAGAGCTTCTTTAGTACTATCCCATGAGTTTAACAACATACATGTGTTTATATATCTATACCAATAAGTCATATCAGGAGTCCCTACTATCTTAAGCTTACGCACATTGTATTTGCTTGTCATAGGTGCTCTGAAGCAGCAGACCTCGCTGACTCCTCGATCAAGCCAATGTTTATGCCAGCATTCCCCAGCGTGGAGTAATCCTGTGACCGGTAAACCAAAGATACTCTGCATCAAGCTATACGGATCCCCTCCAATGATGGCAAAGTTACCCCTTACTTTGAGTACACCAATCTTGGCCTGTCTGATTTTTTTCTTTATCATATTGTAGATTCTGTCTCTGATGTAAGGATCATGAATCATCTGTGGCTCAATCATGAGAGCGTTGATATATGGCTCTTCATCAATATAGGAATCTTCTGTAAGATTTGTTCCTCTCAGAAATAGGAGTGACTTCCTGTAATCTAATCCAAGGATTTCTTGAATTTCTTCTACTGTAGGACGAACCAATTCAGTTACTTCTTCCGGTGTAAGGTGGTAATTCTGCAGGAACTGGTAATTTGTGCTTCTATACTCATCAAGTCTTGCAGGAGCAGTCTTGGCTATAGATATTTGATAATGATATTTTTCTACATTGGACCAGTAATCTTCGAAAGAAGAATAGGAATCCCATAATTTAAGCATAGAAGTAGTAATAATCAGTTCAGACTCTCTGATATCTCTCATGTCTCCCCAAGCATCTTTTATATAGAAGTTTTTCGCTATAGATTCCCCAAAAGCTAAGTAATCCATTGTGAAAACCATACCCTTTGTCCATGGAAGTCCTCTGAGATTGCAGCCAGATAAAAAATCTTCTTCTTCGTCAAGTTCTCTTGCCCAACGGTAAGAGAGTGATGGAAGCATGATTCCGTAACCGTCTGATTCCGTAAGCTCTATTTCTTGATCCTTGAGGAACTCTACTATTGGTTCATCAGACTGAGAGTCATCTACACGAATAATGTCTTCTGTGAAATGAGTGATACAATCAGGAACGACTATGATCCCTTTCGGCATACTTACTGGAATACTACCGGAACAGATCAGTGCCTGGTACGCTTCAAGTTTAGCTGGCACAAATTTTTGTTCTAGGTTCCTGCCACAACAGAGACGCTCATAGAGCTGTGAATATAGTCTTTCAGAGACATAAACAATAGTAGAATTCTTTACACCCCCGTTGGTGCCTAGGAGTCTGTGATATTTTATTCCATTGATAGAAAAGCCTTTATTGGCTCTGTCATAATCAGACATTTTATCAATGATCAGACACATGTAATCTGGAACAAATTGAAGATTATAGAATCTTTTATAGAGATTTGCTATGAGAGTATCTTTCTTAGAAGAATCAGATTTTTTGAGACGCTTGATTTCTTTCTTTATATAAGAAGCTTCTTCTTCTCTGGCTTCACTGGTGTCTCCGTTGAGTTCATCAATGAATCTGAGAATCTGGCTATCAGACAGAGAAATAATGTCTTCTGTGTTTAGAGCTTCCTCTAATGGATATTCCAGCTTCCAGCGTGATCTGCGAAGACGTTCACTGTGGAGCTTGAATAAGTATCTTTTACATTTTTTCTGCTTTGCTATTGTAATCATTCCTTTCTTTGGTAGCGAGCTATGAGGGTCTTACTTTCTTTCTCTCACTCGCTTCGCTCATTCGTTCAATCAGTTCGAGTTGGATTTATTACACCTGTAAAAAACAACAATTATTATTTATATAAAAAATAATTACTATATTTTTTTGGTGTAACAAAAAACAATCAACGTCTGAACGCAAAATTTTTTCAGAAGCAGCTGCTTTAGGCGAGGCGCTTAACCGCCGAGTGTAGAAAGTAGCGCTGAAAAAACTTTCATGTGTTCAGACCTCAGGCTTCGCCTTTCGCTCTATTGCAACCTGACAGGTAGAAATTTTCCGTTGACAGATTCTTAGATATATGAGAACATATCTTCATAAAATATATCTCTAGCAAGGAAACATCCCTACACTCGTTTTTGAGATGTCGTTAGTATATCCGACAATGTTTCATTGCAAAACTAGCAATAGCCAAGGATGCACACCTACTACAGACAATAAACCTATCAACTGAGCCATTTTTGAAAAATAAGGCATAAACCAAGGGGATAGTTTACTCTTTTTTATTTGTTTCAGAATCACTTGCATATTGATTTCCTTATCTGCATATGCTATAATGCCAGTAGGCAAAAAAGATATGACTATGTTCCATGTGGACAAAGAACGAGCCCCCGGATGTACCGCTAATACATTCGAGGGCTCTTCTCTTTTTATTTCAGTGGTTGAGCGTCCACTAGGCTATTTGTTGTCCCTGTCGTGTCTGTCTAACCATTTGCAGATGAGATGGCAAGTCACACCTGCCGCAACAGTCACTAAAAAAGATATGACTATTCCCATATGTTCACCTCCTCCCGTTGCCGGGTATCGGTTGGACAACACTGTAAGTATAACATATCTCTTGTTATTCTGGAAGTACAAACGGTTCTTAAAAGTTTATAAAATAATACTGGATTTATTCGAGTATATCATCCTAAAATCATCTGCTCTGTTCCAGACAAGTATTTTATCACTGAACCTTGCAGACTGCTTCCTTGTTCTGTATACTCAAATAAACCCAGTATTTTAAGGGTAACTTTATCTTCTCAGCTTCCTTAAAAAAAGTTAAATTTCACACCTTAATTTTTGATCTAATATTTCTAAATTTTAGTCTTTATAATAAGATGTTCCATAATAACTACTTGATGTCACAGTATAAAACTGATTAGCATACTTAACTCTGTACATTATAGTACTTTTCCTATCATACCAAGTTTGGGAACCATTGACACAAAATGGTATAAACTTTGTTTCTCCCGGTTTTATCTCAATAGAAGAAATTCTCACTAAACGATTATGATTAATTTCATCCGGGTCTACTAAATATAAGTTTCTATTGTAAGATTTATAATTTGCATCTATTAATCGAGCATTGCTTGAATAAATTCTTACAGTTTTGCTTCCTTTATTTTCAACTAACATAGCCGCTGTTCCAGCCGACATATCTGTTTTACTGGACATCACTACATCAAGTCGAGGTTTTGCAGAAGTCGAATTAACTTTAACCGTAACCCTACAAGTATATTTCTTAGTACCAATTTGTGCTGTAACAACAGCTGTACCTTTATTCTTTGCTGTTATTTTTCCATTCTTAGAAACAACTGCTACACTTGTATTTGATACATACCATCTTGCTTTTTTCGTTGTTCCCTGCAATTTTAACTGTAAGGTCTGTCCTTTTACTAAATTTACATTTGTCTTATTCAATTTTACAGACGCGGCTCGTACATCTACAGTATTAAATGTACTTGTTATGTTCATGCCAGTTCCAAGTACGAACACTAACATAATAGAAACTATTATTTTTTTTATCTTTTTCATTGGTTTTCTCCTCATCATTATTTAATCATATCCATTAGTTTCTTTGCGTCCAGCTTTGTAGAATCTTCCTTATCCCAAAACTGAATATACGCCATATTTCCTTGTGGGCGTGCCGGGTCTTCATCATAAAGGGTTCCGTCTATGCAGGCAAATTTTGTTCTGTCTATTCCTCCCACTTCATTAGTATAAGAACAATCAAACATGAATATTTTCTCTCCGAGATAAGTATTTTCTGCATATTCCGCCTTATTTATTGTCAACCCAGAAGGGTCATTTACTTTATCCAAAATCAATTGCAACTGATCTACAGCTTCTTCATAAAGAGAATCATTTGCTGTCGTATTATTTGAACTTGATTCCGTATCACTTTCATTTGTTTGTGTTTCTGTTGTTTCCGCTGGCGCAGATGCCGCAGTATCCAACTGCTTGTGTTCTTCATCTGGCTCAATAGTAAATGTCATATATAAACCGTCATTATCGAATGTAAAATCCAATCCGTATTCTGTAATAGTGCCATGTGGGTTTAAATCCATTAGTCTCTTTAATAAGTTCGTATCTGTTCTTTTTTCTGATGTTACTGTAGCAATTACAATTGTAGCAGGATAACCTAAAGCTGAACCTGAATCAGATGAAATTTCACATTTTCCAAAGGAACCATCTTCCCTTACATCATATAATTTTATTGTTCCTTTTCCATCATTGTTTGAAAATGAAATAGTATCCGTTGTAGTTCCATCCTCTGATGTGCTTTCATCTGTAACTTCCATTTCGTATTTTCCGCCATCTAAACTTTCTATATTCTGTTTTATCATTAAAGCGTATTCAGCCGGATACCAATAAAATCTGCCTCCAATATATCTGTTGCTACTCATTACCTCATATCTATCAGCCAATTCCGTACTGTCTTTATATCCCTCTATAGTTCTGAGCAATTCAGCCGCTTTATCATATTTATATACTTTTTTAGCATAATCAAGTGCTTTTTCATATACTTCTTCATCACTCATTCCTGAAGTATCTGTAGTTGATGTTTCAGCAAATGTGACAGCAGGTGTAGTTATTTCTAAAATCCCACAAACACCAAGTAATCCTATTACTTTTAAAATTCTTTTTTTCATCATAAAACCATTCTCCTTTTCTTATATGTTTTTACGCATCCCTTTTCTTATGGTTGTCCTCCTTTTTATAATATTATAGTTATTTTCCTGACTATAGTCAACAATATAACTATCATTTATCCTTATTTTATCTTACTGAAAGGGGAACTAACGTTGATAGAATACAGTCCGTTCTGGAATACTCTTAAAAATTCAACTGAATCAACTTATACGCTGATTACTCAGTATCATGTTTCCAGTGCTACTATTGACAAGTTACGCAAGAATAAACCTATGAACACTACAACGTTAAATGACCTCTGTCGTATCTTCGACTGCCAGATACAGGACATTTGTCAGTACACTCCTTCAAACAAAGACCAACACTTGTAAGTCTGCATTGCAGACTTTTTTCTTGCCTTGTGAAGTTTCATAACTTAAAAGTATTGACACTTCTCTCGAAGTGACGTAAAATAGCAGTATACAGAGGTGTCATAACTTAGTGTCACTAACAAAAGGAGAAAATGAACATGATTTACGGATATTGTAGAGTATCAACCAAGGGGCAAGCTAAAGATGGTAATTCTCTTGATGCTCAGGAACAGGAAATTCTTTCAAGGTACAGTGATGCTCATATTTATAAGGAAGCATACACAGGAACTACTACTGACAGACCTGTATTCAATGAAGTTATCCAACAAATGCAGGAAAATGATCTTCTAGTAGTAAGTAAACTGGACAGGCTTGCGCGAAACACAGAAGAAGGAATCAAGATAGTAAAGAATCTGTTCCTGAAAAAGTGTTCTGTCCATGTTCTCAACGTTGGCTTGCTGGAAGATACAGCTATGGGACAGTTCTTTATAACTACTTTGTTAGCAGTAGCAGAACTTGAAAGGAATCAGATTATTGAACGCTGTCAGACTGGAAAAGCTATTGCACGACAGAACCCGGATTTCACCGAAGGCAGACCGAAAAAGTATTCCCGGCAGCAGGTGCAACACGCTTTAGACCTGTTAGAATCTCATTCCTATAAACAAGTCGAACAAATGACAGGAATCAGCAAATCAACGCTTATCAGAGCCAAGAAAGCCCTCAAATGAGAGGGCTTTTCAACTCAGCAATCATACAAGCTGTACCCTGCGGTACATTCCTTGAAAATTCTTCTGCATCTTCATAGTTTCCGAAGTGTCTTTCATTAACGATCTGAGACTCAAAAGCATCAATCTTTACGACAATCACTGTATAATATTTCATATGTAATCTTCCTCCCAGTTTATAGTTATAGTTGTCTCATTATAAACAACAGTCATTTCATACTCATTGCACGTACAGTTCTCTGTTACGTCTAACTTCATATTGTTATCACCAAACTCAAGAACTACTGAATCTTCACCTTTATAGATGTTTTCTATCACAGTAGTAAAAGTACAGTTTAAACCTACACTTTTAATTGTTACACTTACTCTTTTTTCAATAGACCATAATTCATACAGTTTTTCTAACATATGTATCTCCTATCCTTCGATAAATAAACAGTGTATCATCTGTAAGCAACTTCTGACCCCGGCTTTAAAAGCATTTGCTTCTACTGTAGAAGAAAGTTCAAAAATTGTATCTTCTGTAGGATTCTGAATAGCTTTTTTCATGGCTTCTATCACCTCCGGTTCATGTCCAGAGTTGCACCAATTATCAAAGAGCAAATAAATAATATCTTCTTTCATTTCATGATTCCTCCTGTATTATCAAGCTGATTCCAAAGCTGTACTGCTGTCTTGAAACCTACATCAAATGCCTGACGTTCAGTATTCTCACAGTAAGCCCTGATTTCCTGCTGTTCCTCTGCTGTCAACTTCTTTATACTTTCAGGCTGTCCAGTTGTACACCTGTTTCCTGTCCATAAGCTGAACAGTACTTGCAACACATCCATAGCCTCACCCCCTTAATATCCAATGGATTATCATTGCTAACGGCGGCACTGTCAGAATCATAAACATTGATATTCCGTAAAATACCTGTGCCAGCTTGTGTTTAATATATTTTCTCAGTTGTCGTTTGAACAGCTCTAGCCACTGTTCATAAGTCATTAATCTATTCATAGGCTATTCGTCACCCCTTTATCTCTGTAAGCCCTGTTATCACATCATCATAACGGCTGTCTGTATTCTGAGAATCAAATGTAATAATTACAGGTGTACCGTCTGCCAGTTCTGCATCATAGCCCCACTCTTCACCTTCAGAATCAACTACTGACTGAATATCAGAATAATAAATACCTGTATAAAGATAGGTTGTCTCTGCTATGGGAGCAGTTACAGCCAGTGCTGAAAGAATAGCTTTAATCATTGCATATTTAATCATGTTCTCACCTTTCAGCGGTTAACCTCCACCGCAAGGATGAATATTTATTTAACATATAATCTTCTGTACTGGCTGATTCTCTGATACTCTGCAAGGCTTCCTAAGTCTGCCTCAAGTCTCTTTGTGTCAACTGTTCTTCTTTCACAGGTGGAAAGTTTGATTGTAAAATCATTGCCTGTCTCTGTCAGCTTTTCATTAGCATCCATATAGCCGATGATTTCATATTCAAGACTTTTAACCTCTGCATCAATCTGTTCTTTCATGGCTTTCATGCTTCTATAATCTGCTACGACTCTCTCTAATTCTTTCATTGTTCTACACATATCTTTGTCCTCCTGATTTGTTGCAACCCTTCAAGCATCTTCCTGACTATTGTTACTGTACTGTTCACTCACAGGTATATGGCTTGAAGTTTGTGGACGCTTTCGGCTGTTCCGGTTGCTTCTGTGTTGTTTCATTTGATGGCTTTATTGTACACTATTGTGTACTTATAGTCAATTGTTAATTGTACACAAAAGTATACTTATTGTTTTTGATATTTTACACAAAAGTGTACAATATTCTCAATTGACATTCAGAACACTATCGTGTACTATATAAATATGGAGGTGATTACATGGCAGAGCGTGAAAAACAATATAAAGGAATCATTAGTTATGAAAAATTATGGAATCTTATGCAAACAAAAAATATAAAAAAAAGAGACTTGAGAGAGACTTATAAAATTTCTCCTACTATTATTAGTAGACTTAGCAACAACGCAAACGTAGCTGTAGACACTATCATGTATCTTTGTGAAATCTTAAACTGTCAGCCCAGTGATATTATGGAATACATCCCGCCGGAATCAGTTTAAACTTAAGTACACATTAATATACAATCATCACAATAAAATAAGTATATTTTTGTGTACTTTTATTCTTGTTTATAAGTATACTTTAGTGTACAATATGAGTATCAAATAAAGAAAGAAGGTACTCATATGAAGAAACTTACAAACTATCAGAGAACAGCACAGTACTTAAACAAAGTATTCAAACTTATCAATGAAGAATACTTCAACAATGAACTGGAAGTACCAACAATAACTATACAGAGTACTGTAGGTGCTTACGGTCATGTATCAGTCAACAAAGTGTGGCACAATGATACAGAAGCAACACATGAACTTAATCTATCTGCTGATTACCTCAACAGACCGATTGAAAATATAGTTGCTACACTGATACATGAAGGTTGTCACTTGTACGCATTACAGAATAATATCAAAGATACATCTAACAGAGGTATCTACCACAACAAGAGATTTAAAGCATTAGCCGAAGAAAGAGGTTTACAGATTAGCAGGCACGAAACTTATGGCTGGACAATCACAGAGCCTACAGAAAAGACATTAGACTTCTGCATTATAAATCAGTTGGAAGATATACAGATTGTCAGGCAGACAGCTTACAGCATAGGAATCTCCGGCGGCAAAGCTGGCTCAGGTTCCGCACCTGTTACAAGACCAAAGAAGCCCAGCAGTACAAGAAAATACATTTGCCCTTGTTGCGGAAACTCTTTCAGAGCTACAAAAACATTAAGGGTACTCTGTATGGATTGCAATGTTCAGTTTGAGGAGGTGCGGTAGTATGTTCCTGACAGCAGTTATCTTTATAATATATTTCAGCCTGTCTGATTTAGCGAAATGTATGAGTCAGAACGGTGCTACAGATAAAGAAAAGTTCTTTGTTGTTGGCGGTATATTTCTTCTTATATTAGTAATCATCAATGTTCTTGCTATTGTATCATAAAGAGAGGTGAACAACCTCTCTTTTTTTGTCAGTGCGGGGGTACTTATGCCCTGAGAGGGTTTATAAATCTGGAAAAACTGTGTATGCTGGTCTGTTTCGATACCAAGTCCAAAAATAAGTCGATAAAACTATATTATATTTCTGTGCTTTTCTACTCCAAATTTATTTTTTCTTTTATACTCTACGGTTCCAGATTCTCGGTTCCGTCTGCATAAGTTAGATACGTTAAACTTATGTGAATTCTTTATCTGTACTATTTTTATCATTTTCGAACATTTTAATTTTTTTAAATTTTTTCAAATTTTTGTTGACTTTCGTATTTCAAAGTGTTACAATGTGAAATAATAAAATATTTCTAAGCAAAATCCAGTCCATTTCGGACAAGATTATCCAAACTACAGTTGAATATAAAAACTCCAAGGCAGGGATATTTCTATCTCTTCCTTGTTCTATATATATTATAATCATTATAACAGAAGGGATGTGGTCACAATGATTGTTTATAGCAGTCTCCCAAACACTATCACGCAGTACTAAAGAAAGTAGGTTTATAGAAAATGAATGTAAACAAAAGAAACAATTATCAACTCACTGGGAGCATTCACACGCTGTCACTTATCAGTCTGCCAGTAACAGACATAGATGAAAGTATAGCCCCCTGTTTTGATACTCTGTCCAGCAGAGAAAACTTATCCTACAGCAAAATAAACGCCAATAAGCTAGTAGGTGACTTATTCTCCTACGATGAGTTTAAAACAGCTTTTGACACGATTCTGGGCGGCGCAGGCATAGAATCATACAGTCTTAGCCGCTTTGATATGAGATTCGATTCGTTTGACCCGGAACATTACAGGGATTATGCCAAACTTAACAGATACCTCATCTCTGCCCTTGCAGTAACCTATAATGTCCAAAACTGCTACGACAGCAGGAATCTGTTCTCTCAGAAGCAACTCTCTGTAGCAATCAAGAATAAACGCTTCGAGTGCGAGAACTACGACAAGGAAGCTGAAAGCGGCGGCAGAGACCCGGCATATGCAAGGTTGGAGCTGAGAAGCAAGTGCCTGACAAGTAATGACATTGAAAAGCAGTTTCATGGTTGGTACACACGTCTGGACAAGGCACTAAAGAACCTTGATAAAGTGCATCAAAGATACAATGATGAGCTGGAAAAGATATACAAGGAAGAAAAAGACGCTTTTCCAGTGAAGTTCAGAAGTCTTACTGATTTCCTTATACAGTATCAGAACTGCATCTTCTGTAAAGCCCAGATGGTTGACCTGCTGTCAAGGTTTGATGAAGTAAAGAATCCTGAAACCAGAGCCAAGAATCACAAGAAAAGATACGGCATTGAGTATTTCAGCAAGGTGGATGTAGAGTACGCTGTTGCAGAGATTAAAAGAGCAGCCGAAAAGTTCTTTAAGGGTACAGAAATGAACCTTTAAAAGAAAAGTTAAACATGGGTTTTTAATAATAATAGCTTCAAAAACTAATGATTAAGATGTCGTCCTGATGTCTTAATATGTTAGACATTATACTTACTATACTAATACTAAGAAAGGAATGATTCTTATTATGAAAAAGAATGACTATATCTACAGTGGTAGTGCATTGTACAGAATCTCTAAGATAGAGAACAACCTAGTCAAGGTAGTACCTACTTCCAGAAAGATGACCTGTTCTCTTGCTTCCAGAACCTATCATCAGTCACAGCTTGAAGATTTAGGTTACAAGATAAGAGGTGATCTGCTATGATGAAGAAGCCTACTACCAAAAAACTCCCGGAGAAGCAGGTTGCGAGAACAGTTACAGCTAAAGGAAAGCCGTTTATGAAACTCTTCTCTGATGAAAAATTCTACCAATATCCAAGATACACCAACGTCTTTGTTTCTCAGTACGGAAACGTCATTTCTACTACAGGAACAGTTCCGCATCTGTTAACACCTCAGCTTGCACCCAACAACTACTTATACGTATCTCCTTGTAAAAAAGGAAAGAAGAAAAAATTTTACATTCACAGACTGGTAGCAGAGGTTTGGTGTCAGAAACCAGACTTTGAAATTCCAAACTGTCCTCTCCAAGTTCATCACAAATTAAAAGTACTCAGAAATTCAACGATAGACGTTAACTTTGCTATGAACTTAGAGTATTTGTACAGGCCGCATCACAAGGCTATAGAACACATAACGAGTTATCAAGTGCAAAGACCAACAGGAAAATGGTTTTATCTCCCAGATGTTCACGCAATAGCAGAATACTATAATACTTCTACTTATTCCATCTATCAACTTCTCACTCATTCCCCTAAAGAAATCAAAGGTAACTACGAAATTTATGAATCAGACAATATCAAAATCAAAGTAGGAAAGGAAAAATAACTATGACAGTTTATACAATAACAGACAAAGTAGAAGAAGATATACAGTGGCTTAATGATACCAAAGAGTTTCCGCTTGATTATTCCAAATGTTAAGGAGGTTCCTATGGATTATGAATTACATTTAGCAGGCTTAGAAATAGAAATCACAAGAGACTGCAATCTTAACTGCCCTCATTGTATGCGCTACGAGCCAAATGAGCCAATGGATGCCTACAGGGGTACAGTTATAGCCCCTGAGGTTATAGATGCCTTATTTGACCGCTACAGACACATAGAACTCCTATTATTGACAGGTGGCGAGCCTATGTTACATCCAGAGATAATTACTTATATAGTCGATAAGATTATAGAAAAGCAAGTCTACGTGGAACAGATACAGGTTATCACTAACGGTACAATAGCGAGTGAAGAAGCTGTTACAGCATTAAATAAAGCATACGAGTATATTACTGAGAACTGTGTTGACTGGGAGTACCCGGTTCATATAGGAATCAGCACAGACTACCATGATAACCAAAGTTCAATACAGACTGTATACAACTTCTACAAACAACAATGTAAGTTTGATGTCAGATTACATCAAGTCGATTTATCTGATGCAAAGCAATTATCACTTACATACTCTGGCAGGGCTAAAGCTTTAACCAATATAAATGAACATCTTGACCCTATCAATCATAAAATCTGTACGACAGCAGACGGAAAAGTTCTGTGTATGCTAGACTTGACTCTCACTGGAAATTTTGTTCTGGCTACTCAGCATTCATTCCAAGATGCAGATAATCCAGAAAATATCCTCTGTCCTGTAGACGGAAATCTCTTACTTGCTATCATGCAATGGAACTATAATCATCCTCTGAACTGTGAAGAAGTTAAAGTAAAAGCATGGATGCAACATACTCTTGATACAGGAAATTATTTTGGCAAAAAAGCCACAACTCACGATTATGAAATCTGCAAACAATCCCTTGAATACTACAATGACACAGAAATATACAGAAAAGAAGTCCACAAACAGTTTCCGGCACTGTACCCGGATGATATAGAAAATATCTCTAATATGTCAGAAGAAAAATCTTATCTCTGCTGTCAAATTCAAGCTACAATTCTACAGAGGATGCGTTCCTCTACACCTATTGATACATCTTGTTGGTGTACCTGTCCTAAGAAAGAATCACAAAATTAAAACTACACTTTTAAAACTACAGGCGAGGGCTGTTTTCAGTCCTTGCCCTTACAAAGGAGAAATTAATATAGATACTACAATTTCATTTATTTCATTTCAATATCTGCTAAAAAATGGTATAATAGATACAGCGGATGTGCTGGAAAAAGCACAAGAAATGAAAAAACAAGAATTAATAAATATGAACCCATGGGAAATGTATCAGGGAAAAGATTCCTGCTGGTACGTGTACCTCCCGTCTGAAAATGACCCTCAAAGGAGAGGAAAAAGAGTCAAGAGAAAAGATAAGAAAGATTTAGAGAATTTCTTAGCTGATTACTGGAAAGAGAAATCTTTCAATCCTACTGTCGAAGAAGTTTTTAATGAATGGAATGACCGAAGATGTGATTTAGGCAATATAGCCCAGTCAACTCATGAAAGAAATCAGCAGACATTCAACAGACACTACACCGACTTCGGAAAAAGAAAGATTAAATCTTTGGAGCCGCGCGATATTCAAGACTTTCTTGAAAGTGAAATCGGACAAAAAGAACTGACTTCCAAGGCATTCTCAAATCTGAAATCTATTACTGTTGGATTTCTAAAGTATGCCAAAAGAGAACAGTATATTTCTTTCAATGTCAAAGAGACAGTGGATGATCTGGACGTGAGAGACAGCACCTTCAAAAAGACTGTCAAGGAAGATTATGAAGAAGTATTTGACGAACTGGAACTTCCGAAGTTTACAAAATATCTTGCTGAGAATGCTGATATTGTGAACCTTGGAATCATGCTCATGTTAGTAACAGGCATTCGTGTCGGTGAGCTGGCGGCGTTAAAATGGGATGACTATGACGGAAACGGCTTGAAGATTCGCAGAACAGAAACCAGATACCAAGTGGAAAAAGGACAGAATGCCTACGAGATTAAAGATTTTCCGAAAACGGCAGCAGGTGCAAGATATGTTATTATTCCTGAGGATTGTTTGTGGATAATGAAGAAACTCAAAGCTATGAATCCCTTTACAGAATTTATCTTTATGAAAAAGGGCAAGCGTCTGAATACTGTATCATTCAGAAACAGGCAGTATAGAATCTGCAAGAAAATTGGATGCTATCCAAAATCACCTCACAAGCTGAGAAAAACTTATGCTTCTCTTCTCTCTGATTACAACGTAGACCCTAAAATGACAATCGAACAGATGGGACATACAAATATTTCCTGTACACAAGGACATTATTTCAGAAACAGAAAGAGTCTCAGTACAAAAACTGCAATTCTGAGCAGTATCCCGGAACTGCAAATTGCACAAAAAAAATAATCAGAACCTATGTCCTGATTATCTTGAGTAACTTTGATTTACTGGCACCTCACAAACCCAGTAAATAAGCTATTCTTAGCAAGCTGATGACGGGAATTGAACCCGTACTCATTACCCCTAGAATGCCGTAAAATCAAGGCTTTTCAGACTTTTAGTTTGAGTAACTTTGAGTAACACTTACTCAAAACTACTATATTTAATAAGAAAGGAAATTCAGTGCATCCGCTATTTCCAGTTATAATATAAGCTCATTCTGTGAGTGGATTTATATTATCATTGGAATTTCTGGGAGGGTAAAATTTTCTCCTCCTTTTACTATGTCCCCCTGTCTTTCAAACTTCACTTGTAACCCAATGCTTGAACTCTTTTGCTGACGGAAGCTTGCTACTGAGGATGAGAGAGTGGAGACCGGATTCGTTGATAAGTGCTGTATTTGCTTTATAGTTTGAACCTGATACCTGAA
>OMGQ01000624.1_pt1 | contig 31352 bp, 22 predicted proteins | sample 1646071 | NCBI WGS metagenome assembly OMGQ01 (sample SAMN05578585, study PRJEB25193) | human gut metagenome | biome: Human Microbiome; feature: human-associated habitat; material: feces | host: Homo sapiens | place: USA:Birmingham
ACACTTTTCTTTTCCCTCCGCAACGATTTCATCGATGTACCGGTATGCTTCCATCGCCGTCTCATACTTCTCATAGCCTTCAAACTGGTTCAGAAGTTCAAAGCCGATTCTGAGCGCATTGGCCTGGTTGGAATCGCTGTACACCTGATCGTCACCGTTGGAATAAGTCACTACATACTGTCCCACTTGAGCCATCCCAGTCTCTGTGGAACCGGTCATCGCAATAGTTACGGCGCCGGCCGCATTGGCGGTCTTAACAGCCTCCACCGTCTCAGGAGTTGCCTTCAGGGAACAGATTACCGCGATGCAGCGGCTGTCCAGCTCTTTGGGGGCCGCGTGGACAAATTCATTGCTTGTATAGGTGGTTGCCCCAAAACTTTTGGCCTCGCTCTGGAGCAGGTACAGTCCGGGGAAAATCGCCGCCTTGGATCCGCCGCAGGCCACAAAATAGACATGTTTCAATCCCCCCGCCGCATCTATTTTACATTTAATCTCGCTGATAATTTCTTTAACGCTCATATCATGTTCCTCCTGTCAGGCCAGCCTGAAGCTGCTGCCATCCTTCTCTATTTTTACTCCGTATAATTCTTCCGCCTTATCGATCGATACCTTATGTTCAATTACATCGGACAGGACGGCTTCCGGTTTTCGGTTCTTCGGATCTCCGTAACCTCCGGCTCCCGGTGTGTGGACGGTAACAATGTCCCCCTTGTGGAGCGGCACATCGGTACACTTACTCATCAGCTTTTCCACCGTGCCGTCGGTGCGAGTGATGAAATATTCACCTCCGGCTCCCTCCATGCCGCCGTAAAGGCCCCATGGCTTGTACACCTGCCTGTCTCCCAGCCCGGTATAATTGATATTATCGTACATCGCTTCAAAAATCCGCTCGATTCCCAGTCCGCCCCTGTATTCTCCGGCCCCGCCGCTGTTTTCAATCAATCCGTATTTATGGACAATCAGAAGCGGAAATTCCATCTCAAGGGCCTCAATCGGCAGATTGGAGGTGTTGGTCATATGAACCTGGACCCCGCTCAGCCCGTCATTCCCCCTCTGGGCTCCGGATCCGCCTGCAATCGTCTCCAGATACACATAGAAATGGTCCGGATCCGCGGGATCGGTTCCGCTGAAGATTGCGGAGGTACAGGATGAGTTGCAGCCGGCCAGGGCGCGTTCCGGAACAGCCGGGCCGAGCGCTCCGAAAATAACGTCGGCCACCCTCATACAGGTGTCGATACGCGCGCCCACGGGCGCCGGATTCGTCGCGTTGATGATCGTCCCCGGTTCCGCCTCGACGCTGAATGCCCTGTAAATACCGGCATTGGAAGGGATGGTGGGATCGATCAGCGCTTTTAAGGAGTAAAATACCGTTGCGAGAAGCCCATTTTTCGTGACATTGTTCGGTCCGTTGACCTGGGGATCGGTTCCGGCAAAATCAAGATGCATATTATCGCCTCTGATTGTAACCTTTACCTGGATCTTGATCGGCCTCGGATGCCCGACTCCCGCGTCATCCATATAATCCGTAAACTCATACTCGCCGTCCGGCAGCTCACGGATCCCTGCCCGCAGTCTTCTCTCCGCATAATTCTGAAGCTCATGCATACTGTCCACCAGCAGATCGCCATAGCGGTCAAAGCTTTCCGTCAGACGTTTTGCACCGACGCGGTTCGAGGCAATCTGCGCCTGAAGATCGCCGTAGCGCTCTCCCGGAATGCGGCTGTTGGCCATCAGGAAACTGATGATATCCTCATTTACCTCATCCTTTTCGCATATCCTGACGAGAGGAATCTTAAGTCCTTCCTGGAAAATGCTGACCGCATCTCCGGATGTGGAACCGGCCACTTTACCGCCCACGTCGCTGTGATGGGCCAGGTTCGCAACCCAGCCAATCAGCTTGTCACCGACAAAGACCGGCTGTGTCACGGTGATGTCGGGAAGATGGGTGCCGCCGCCGTTATATGGGTCGTTTCCCATAAACATATCCCCCGGCCTGATATCCTGGGCCGGGTGCTTCTTGTACACTTCTTTGATTATGCCGAGAAGGGAGCCGAGGTGCATCGCAACGTGTTCCGCCTGGGCAACCATATTTCCCTCAGGGTCAAATACTGCTGTGGAAATGTCCCTGCGCTCCTTGATATTGGTGGAATAGGCGCTCTTAATCAACGCCACGCCCATCTCTTCCGCAATCGACAGAAGAAGGTTCCCTACAATTTCCACGGTTACTGCATCAACTTGGGTTTTCATTATTTTGCACCTCCCTCGTAAGTCACAATAATGTTCTGGTATCCGTCTGTGTACGCCTTCCAGTCCGGCGGAATAACAGAAGTAGAATCCATCTGCTCGATGATGGCTGGTCCCATAATCGTGCATCCCGGTTTGAAATCATTCCGATTATAAATGTTTGTCGTGATATAGTCCTTTTCCCTGTCAAACAGTACTTCGCGTGTGGTGAAAGGCTTTGGAGGCTCCGCATTCGGATCTGCCGGCATTTCCGCCAAATCCGGCTTGATGATGTCGCCGATGGCGCTGACGCGGTAGTTTACCATCTGCAGTTTCATGCTGCGGTTGAAGTAACCATAGGAGCGGTTGTGTTCCTGATGGAATCGTTCAATCATTTCTTCCATGACTTCTTTCCCGAACTGTCCCTTCACTTCAATCCCGATCTCATAATTCTGCCTCTCATAGCGGCACTCTATCAGATAAGTGAAGCTTCTGTCTTTTTCAGCTACGCCCTCTTTATCCAGAAGTTCATTCCCCTCCGCAGTCAGCGTGTCAAATATTTTCTGCACCTTCGGCAGGTTCTCCTCCTCGGCCAGCATGACATTGGAACGGCTGATATCGAATTTCGTATCGGCCATCAGAAGGCCGAGGGAACAGAGCGTTCCCGGGGACGGCGGCAGGAGCACGGAGGTGATTCCCATATCCCTGGCCACCTCACACGCGTGGAGCGGTCCGGCGCCTCCGAACGCCATCAGGGTAAATTCACGGGCATCGTATCCTCTCTCCACGGATACGACGCGGATTGCCCTCGTCATATTGGAATTTACGACGGAAATGATTCCGGCGGCGGCCTGTTTTAAATCCAGGGAGGATTTATCACAGATATTTTCTTTAATCGCCTTCTCAGCCAGCCCGAGATCCACGTCCATCCGGCCGCCCAGTATTTTCGTCTGGTTCAGCTTGCCGAGGACAATATTGGCATCGGTCACGCAGGCCTCGGTTCCGCCCCTCATGTAGCAGGCCGGTCCCGGCGTGGCGCCTGCGCTGTCGGGGCCTACCTTCAGCGCGCCTCCTGCATCGATCCTGGCAATGGAACCGCCGCCTGCGCCTACCGTTACGATATCAATCATCGGGATTCTGGCCGGATATCCTTCTACGAGTCTCTCATTGGAGAGCGACGCCTTCCCGTTTTCAATCAGGCTGACATCAATGCTGGTGCCGCCCATATCGAAGGTGATAACCTTGTCAATGCCGCACTGCTTTCCAATATAAACAGCGCCGATAACGCCCGCGCTGGGGCCGGATACGGCTGTCTTAATCGGACAGTCGATTGTCTCGGCGATGGATATGACGGAGCCGTTGGACTGTGTGACGTAGGGCGCTGCCGTAATGCCGGAATCCAGAATGGACTTTTCAAAATTATGTACGTATTTTTCCATGACCGGTCCAAGATAGGCATTGAGTACGGTTGTACTCATTCTCGAATATTCGCGGAATTCGGGAACCAGCTCATGGGAGGTGGATACATAAACCTCCGGATATTCTTCATTGATAATCTCACGGATCCGGATCTCATGCTTTGGATTGATAAAGGAAAACAGCGTGCATACGGCGATGGTCTGCGCGCCCTGTTCCTTCAGGTAACGCACTGCCTCACGGACACTGTCTTCATTCAGGGCGGTTTTAACCGTGCCGTCATAAAGAATCCGTTCCTCCACCTCGCGCTTCATGCCGTCCGGTATCAGGCTCTCCGGCTTCTGTTTTGACAAATCGTAGAGGGAGGGGCGTTTCTGCCAGCCGATTTCCATCAGATCCCGGAACCCTTTTGTAGTGATCAGGCCCAGGCGCGCTCCCTTCTTCTCTATCAGCGCATTCGTTGCAACGGTCGTTCCATGGGCCAGATAGCTGACCTGCTCCGGTTTGATGCAGTCTTCCGTAAGCACGTGGAGAATCCCGCTGACAATCGCTCTTGAGGGGTCATCCGGTGTGGAACTGTGCTTAAAATGTTTTAAATTCCCTGTCTCCGTATTAAATATTGAGAAGTCTGTAAACGTACCGCCTACGTCTACGCCAATCATATAGCTCATATTGTCACCTCATTTTATTTGTCCTTCAGTTCGTTCTTAATTTAAAAAGCTCTGCCATGTCCAAATGCTCCATCCGTTCCCGGTATTCCTTTCTGCTTTGAGTCAAAGAAAGCAGAAAGGCCGTGGCAAAGGAGTCTCCCGCTCCCAGTGTGTCGATTGCCTCCACCAAATGAGGAGGCTGGCTGTAAAAATCATGCCCGTCGTAAACCAGAGCGCCTTTGCTTCCTCTGGTCGCGACAATAAACCGGCACCCCCTTGCATGCATTCTGTGACAGATTTCCCTGCCCTCCTCCTCTGTGACGGAGCCGCAGGACAGAAAGACATAGGATGCATAGGGGGCAACCCGGCAGACGCGTCCGTCGTCGATCCACTGCCCGGAAAAATCATAGGAAATGGGAATCCCGGCTCTATGGATTTTTTCCAGCTGGCTGTCCATGTAGCTGTTGTTGCTGGTATGGACCAGAGAGAAGGTGCTGATATATGCCAGGTCTTCCTCCGTCAGTTCAAAGGGATGCTCTTTGGAAACTCCCCCTTTGTTGCTCCCCAGGAATATCCGGTCCCCGTCCTTAAGAGTCACCCTGGCGCAGCCGTTTTCTCCCTCATACTGCCTGCATCTGCCGTGTTCAACCCCCAGCTCGTCCAATGTCTTTATTACATGAACCGCCACCTCATCGGTTCCGAATACCCCCATATAGGAGGCGTCTGCCCCCAGCAATTTCGCATACACCGAGAAATTCAGAGCCTGGCCCCCGGGAAACATGGTTTTTAAATGTTCATATTTATCGCATACGTTATCGCCAATTCCAATTACTCTTACCATGACCGCCTCCGCCTTTTTCATGCATGCACTGAAATTTATTAGTTACTGTTCACACGGTTGTATTCCGCGAGGTGTTTTCGTGCGTTTTCTGCACGAAAATCCCGAGTTACACGGCGCGAAACTGCGTTTTTTGCAGTTTCTGTGCATCGCGAAGCGTGTTATTGTTTACATCATGCTGTATTTTAGCGTGGTGTGAACAGTAACCTTTATTACTCTTCTACATAGGTATCCTGTAAGGTAAGGCCGGAAAGATAGGTCAGGATGCCGTCCAGATTCTTAAATCCATGGACATTCTTAGAGGTGGCAAATACCTGCTCCCTGAAGTTGATGAACACGAACGGTGAAAGCTCCAGCGCCCTCTCCCTGAACTGATCATATATTTCTTCCCTCTCTTTTTCGTCCAGTGTGGTTCTGCCCTTCTGAAGCAGTTCGTCGATTTTGTCGTCTGCAAAGCCCGGACAGCTGTTCATGCGGACATCGCCGCTCTCATAGTAATTGGTGGCCCAGTCCATGTCCACGATGTTTCCTGTCGTGCCGGAAACCATCATATCGTAGTCGCCTACATTGGAGCGCTCGATACGTGTCGCCCAGTCCGGAAGCTCAAGCTCCACCTTGATTCCGATTTCAGCGAGACTGGACTGTACGCATACCGCCGTCTGCTCATGCATGGCATAAGTGGAGGAGGACAGCAGCTTGCAGGAGAATCCGTCGGGATAACCGGCTTCTGCCAGAAGTTCTTTTGCCTTTTCAGGGTCATAGGAAAAATAATTGTCATATTTTCCGTCGTATCCGTTCTGTCCAACGATGGTCGGGAACCCAAAAATCGGTTCTCCCCGTCCCATAAATGCTGCATTGATTACATCATCCCTCTTGATTGCGTAGGAGATGGCCTGTCTTACCTTCGGATCCGCCAGCGGACTTCCCTCGGTACAGTTAATCTGAAGGCACATGAAAGGAGCTACGGATACATCTACGTTGGCGTCTCCCGCGCCCTCAAATGCGATAACCTCCTTCGACGGAACGTAGTCAATAATATCAACCTCTCCCGTCCGCAGCGCATTGGCCCTGGTCGTCTCGTCCGTATAGAAGTAGAAATCGATATTAGGCGTCTGTACCGGAGTCCCGTACCAGCCGTCATATTTGGTGACGCTGATGGAAAGTCCGTTTTCCCATCCTCCGAAGCTATAAGGACCGCATCCCATGGCAATCGTACTTAAATCGTTATTATTCGCCTCACAGAAAGCCTTGGACACTACGGCTGCCTCCGGCAGGCAGAGATATTCCAGGAACGGCGCACACGGCTGTTTTAAAACAATTTCCACCGTTTTTTCATCCGGTGCGTTCACATGATCCACAACAGAGCGGAAATCGCTTCCGAAGGTGGCTGCTACCGATTCATCCATCACACGCTCAATCGAAAATTTCACATCCTCTGCGGTTACCGGGGAACCGTCGTGGAAGGTGGCATCCTTCAATAAAAAGGTGTAGGTCAGCCCGTCGTCGGATACCGTGTAAGAATCCGCCACGTCCGTTTCAATGCTTGAATCAGCGGTATAGGTCATCAGTCCCCTGTAAATCTGCTGCTTAATCAGACGCGTGGCCTGTCCCGATTGCAGATGAGGATCCAGTGTGGCCGGTTCGGCGCTGATCCCCACATTTAACGTATCCTTTTTGCTGCCGCCCTCTTCTCCGGCCGTACCCTCTGTTCCCGTGGCACCCCCTGCCTCTGCTGATGCGGGCTGCGTGTCGCTGCTTCCTGTCTTGGAGCTGCAGGCCGTCAGTACAGCAGATGCCGCCAGTGCCGCCGCCAGTGTCAGAGCAACTTTTTTCAAACTTCTTTTTTTCATGAATCTTCCTCCTTTTATTTTTAAAAACTGTTGTTAAGCTTTGGATCCAGAATATCTCTGATTGCGTCCCCCATCAGGTTAACCGCCAGAATCGTCAGGCACAGGCAGACAGCCGGCCAGAACAAATACATGACGTTGACATTCAGATATCCCCTTGCCGAGCCAATCATCTGCCCCCAGGACGGTGTGGGCGGCTGAACGCCCAGCCCCAGGAAGCTGAGTCCCGATTCCAGCAGAATCGCGTTTGAGATTGTGGTACTCACCTGAACAATCAGAACCGATATGATGTTCGGGAAAATAGCCTTCCACATAATAGCCGACGGCGCCGCGCCAATCGATAAATCGCTCTCCACATATTCCATTTTTCTGACCTGCAGTGTGGAAGAATATGCGACACGTGAAAAATGGGGAATGTAAAGGAGCCCGATTACAAGCATCAGGTTAATTACACCGGCGCCCCACAGTCCCGCAATAATCATCGCCAGAAGGATGGGCGGGAAGCAGAGGATGATATCAATGCCCCTCATGATGACGGCGCCGATCCTTCCCTCCAGATATCCTGCCGCCACCCCCAGGAGAGTGCCTCCCGCAAATGAAATGGCCGTCCCTCCCAGGGCTACCATCATGGACGGCCTGATTCCCAGAATCAGACGGGTCAGGATACAGCGCCCGTACTCGTCCGTTCCCAAAGGATATTTTGCCGATGAATTTTTCAGCATATTTACCGTATCAAGCGCATACGGATCGTTGGGAACCAGGAAATTGCCAAATATCATAACAATGATCAGAGGGACCAGTATGATAAAGCCAACAACAAACTTCTTATTGCTGAAACATTTCTTTAACATTTTATCCCTCCTATCTCACTCTTGGGTCCAGAATTCCATATATTATGTCGACCATCATGTTGGTAAAAATGTAAACGACCGAGATCAGCAGCACACATCCCTGTATCAGCGGATAGTCACGGTGATTGATGGCCTTTACGAGAAGGGAGGCAACTCCCGGCCAGTTAAATACCGTCTCGCAGAGTACGGTTCCTCCAATCAGATTTCCAAGCTGCAGGCCGATAATCGTGATAACGGGAATCATCGCATTGCGGATTACATGCTTTCTGATGACTTTGCCGCCCGACAGCCCTTTTGCACGCAGCGGCCGGATGGATTCCGCCGCCATCGCGTCCAGCATTGAGGAGCGCGTCGTCCGCATGATGGATGCTGCCACACCAAGGGCCAGTGTGACGGCAGGAAGGATAATCTTCTGTATATGCATGGCCGGATCCTTGGAAAATGCGGTGAACCCGCTGGCCGGCAGCTTTGCAATGGGAAGATTGAATATATTGAGCGCAAAAACCACCACGAGCAGATACCCCAGAACATAAACCGGCACCGAGGTTCCCACCGATGCCACTGTTGTCAGCATCAAATCGGAAAGTTTCCCTCTTCTAACCGCAGCGATAATCCCCAGGGGAATCCCCGCCAGACAGGCAAGCACCAGGGACACGAAGGCCAGCTCCAGCGTCCTCGGGAAACGTGATGCAATCGCCTGTACCACCGGAATCTTCTCGGAATAGGATTTCCCCAGATCCAGCTTTACAATTCCTTTCAGATAATTGCCATACTGTACCAGAATCGGCTGATCCAGTCCCAGCTCCGTGCGGATCTTTTCCACCGTGACCGGGTCAGGGTTGCTGTCGACGCCCAGCATCGTAAGGACCGGATCGCCGGGCATCATATGTACAAATGCGAATACCAAAGTTGTCACAATGAAGAGTAATACCACTGAGATTGCAAGTCTTTTTGCTATAAATTTCACCATATCAGCTGCCCCCTTTCCCGGCCAGGAAGCAGGCGGCAAAATGACCCGGCCTTATTTCCGCAAGCTCCGGCCTCTCCGTCCGGCAGCGATCCTGTGCAAAAGGACACCGTGTGCAGAACCGGCAGCCGGCCGGAGGGTTTACCGGACTTGGTATATCGCCGTTTAATATAATCCGTTCTTTCTTCTGCGTCGTCTTTGCTTCCGGAATCGCAGACAGAAGCGCTTTTGTATAAGGATGGGACGCATTTTCATAGATTTCCCCGCTGTCGGCCAGCTCCACGATCACACCGAGATACATTACCGCTATTCTGTCCGCCATGAATTTCACAACGGATAAATTATGTGAAATAAACAGATACGTCAGTTCAAAATCTTTCTGAAGATCCTTCAGAAGGTTGAGAACCTGTGACTGGATTGATACATCCAGAGCCGACACCGGCTCATCGCAGATTATTAACTCCGGGTTTCCTGCCAGCGCCCTGGCAATTCCGATTCTCTGCCTCTGGCCTCCCGAAAACTCGTGGGGGTAGCGGTTTAGCCACTCCCGGTTCAAGCCTACCATATCCATCAGCCTGAGTACCTCATCCTCCAGCCCGCTTTCCGGCACCGTATGATGGATTTTAAGAGGCGCCCCGATTATCTCCTTCACCTTTTCCCTCGGGTTCAGAGAGCCATACGGCTTCTGGAAAATCATCCTCATCTTACGGCGGATTTTTTCCATTTTCTTTCCCTTCAGGTTCGTGATATCTTCTCCATTGAATATTATGGTTCCCCCATCGGCAGGCACCAGGTTTAAAATTGTCCTGGACAGGGTGCTTTTGCCGCAGCCGGATTCCCCTACCAGGCCGAATGTCTCACCTTTTCTTATCTCAAAGCTTACGTCATCCACCGCATAGACCGTACCTTTGCTACCGGAAAACATCTTTGCCTTGACAGGGAAGTACTTTTTAAGATGATCCACTTTCAGAATTACTTCACTCATCAATCAGGCCTCCCTTCGCAATTTCCTCCGCCCTGTGGCATCTGACGAAATGTTTCTCATTTAGCTTTACAAACGGCGGCTCCTTCTCTTTGCATACGGGAAGAACAAAGGGACACCGCGTACAGAAACGGCAGCCTGGAGGAAAATTCCTGATGTCGGGAACCGTTCCCTGAATGCTGTAGAGCCGTTCCGCCTTTGTATCGAGCTGTGGGATGGATCGGATCAGCCCGTGGGTATAAGGATGGCACGGTGAATTAAAAATCGTATCCTTTGGTGGAATCTCCATCGATTTTCCCGCATACATAACCACGATATCGTCAGCCACATCCGCCACAACTCCCAAATCATGCGTAATCAGGACAATCCCCATATTATATTCTTTCTGAATCTTCTTGAGCAGCTCCATAATCTGGGCCTGCACCGTCACATCCAGGGCCGTCGTGGGCTCGTCCGCAAACAACAGCTTCGGATTGCAGCTCAGCGCAATGGCTATCATGACCCTCTGGCACATACCGCCCGACAGCTCAAAGGGATAGGAGCGGTACACGCGTTCCGGATGGGGAATTCCCACATCGCCAAGCAGGGATAACGCCCTCTTTTTGGCATCGGCCTTCGGCATTTTCTCATGAGTCAGAATCGCCTCAATAATCTGATCCCCGACCGTATAAATCTGATCCAAGGACATGACGGGATCCTGGAAAATCATCGACATTTCGTTGCCTCTTAATTCCTGCATCTCCTTTTCACTCAGCTTCAGAAGATTTTTTCCCTTAAACGTAATCTCACCTTCCGCCACCCTTCCCTGATTCGGAAGCAGCCGCAGTACGGAGAGAGACGCCATCGTCTTTCCGCTCCCGCTCTCGCCTACGATTCCGAGGGTTTTTCCCTGTTCAACAGTGAAACTGAGTCCCTCCACCGCAGCAAATGAGGACTTCTTATTCTGGAATACCATCTTAAGATTCTCTACTTTCAGTAAAACTTCTCCCATCCGCTCACACTCTCTTCTCTTTACTCTCTGTTTCTTCCGCCAGATTCAGCAGCCCTGTTTGCATATGCGCTTAATGCGTATAATATTTAGCATGTTATTATGTATCATTATATAATATGTAGATGCATAAAAAATGGCTGTTTCACCGCGCCAGCTCATTATATAACATTACAAGATATGTTATTCTCTTTAGAAAAATATTATCATTTTGTAAAATCCTTGTCAAGATATTTGAAAACTTTTTATTATAATCTTATCAGGATGAAAACACCCTCCATCACGCCCTGTATTCTTCGCAAATGCACAGTATTTTGTTAGATTTCTGACAATATTTCATTCTTATATCCGTTTCTTTATCCCTCAGATAACCGAATCAGCTCCGGCTGTCTCTGTCAGGCCTTGATAATTAAAGGTTTTACCCTTATTCGTCATCAATATTATGCTTATCTGTCCCGTTAAAAAAAGTACAATTGGAATAGTTTTACAGAGACGCCAAAAAAGCCAAAGTCATCACTCATGCTGCTGACTTTGGCTTTCTGCCGTGTTATCATGTATTCATTTATCGGCCGTACCCTTATACGGCCGTCTTTTCCGCTTCTGCCAGCGCTTCGTCAATACAGCCAAAGAAATTTTCTTCCCCTGCCTCATGACAGAAGCCGGCCTTCCTCATAACCCTCATCGGTTGTTCATTGACATGTGAAAGCATCAGCCGGATTCCCTTCTCCCTGCAGACACTGTTTAGTTTTCTCAGGCTGTTCAGCGCAGTGATATCCATAGCCGGAACACTTCTCATTCTCAGGATCATCACCTTCTTTTCTTCATGAAAAGGCACTTCCAGAATCTTGTCGGCGGCAGCGAAAAACATTGGTCCGGTAATTTCAAATACCGTTGTATGGCTGGGAACCGGCTTCAGGTTCCTGTTGTCCTTGCCCTCTTCATAATCGTCCAGATAATCCCATTCCTGCACATCCGCCACATCAGCCATCCGGCTCAGGAAGAGCAGGGAAGCCAGAATCAGCCCCACTGCGATAGCCACAACCAGATCAAAGATAACGGTTAACGAAAAGGTCAGTACCAGTACGGTCACATCACTTTTCGGTGATGTCTTCATAATCTCTGCGAACGTGCGCCATCCGCTCATGTTATAAGCCACCATGAACAGGATTGCCGCAATGGCCGGCATTGGAATCAAGGCCGCATAAGGCATCAAAAGCAGCAACGTCAGAAGAAGGACGACGGCATGGACCATTCCGGCTACAGGGGAGGTTCCTCCATTCCTGATATTGGCCGCGGTTCTGGCAATTGCCCCTGTCGCCGGAATACCGCCAAACAGCGCAGAACCCACATTGCCCAGCCCCTGCGCAACCAGCTCCATATTGGAATTATGCCTGCTGCCGATCATACCGTCGGCTACCACGCAGGAGAGTAATGATTCAATCGCCGCCAGAATTGCGATGGTAAATGCATCCGGCAAAACGGTTTTTACCAGTTCATAGGATACCTCCGGCAGGTGAAAAGCTGGGAGGGAGGAAGAAATCGTATATAAATCCCCTATCGTATTGACATTCAGCCCTGCCGCCTTTACCAGCACGGCCGACACAAGAACGGCAATCAGGGACGGCGGTATCTTCTTAAAGAATCTGGGCCATATGATAAGAATCGCGAGCGATATCAGCCCCACTGCCAGCGCCTGGACGTTCAGCGTCCCGAAACAGGCAATTACCTGCTCCAGTTTCTCCATCGTTTCCACAGGCGCCTTTTCAAAGGCCAGCCCCATAAAATCTTTAATCTGCCCAATCACGATAGTCACGGCAATCCCGGCCGTAAAGCCGGTGGTAATTGTAAAAGGAATAAACTTAATCATGCTTCCAAGATGCAGAAGTCCCATGGCAACCAGGATAATTCCGGCCAGTACGGTAGCAATAATCAGCCCGTCCATTCCGTTCCGGGCCACAATACCCGCCACGATTGAGGCAAATGCGGCTGTCGGGCCTGCGATCTGTACTTTGCTGCCGCCGAAAAAGGAAATAATGAAACCGGCGATAATAGCCGTATAGAGCCCCTGTTCCGGTGTCACACCGGAGGCCAGCGCCAGAGCAATCGACAGCGGAAGGGCAATGATGGCAACGATAACACCCGCTGTCAAATCCCCCGCCAGCTGTTTTCCGGAATACTCCTTCATGGATAGAAACAATTGTGGTTTCAGTTCTTTCATACTAATAAAACTCCCCTTAAAAGTAATTAAATAATAAATGTTAAAAATTTGTAAATATGTTCCATCCCAATCTTACACTCACCTTCCGCCATAACACAAGTTCTTTTTTAAGTACTTTGTTTTTTGTATACATCTTCCGGGAAACTGGTTGCCGATTATCAGCCTGCATGCTAAAATCATAACGTTACGGTTACCATAAGACGGCTGCCTATCAGGAGGAACTTTCCGCATACAGGGCCGGTATTAACGATTAACCGGGGCAAAAAATCCCGTACAGCCTGAATAAAAGGCCGTACGGGATTTATTACATTGTCTGGACTGCTTCAGCCGTTTCAGCCAGTTACTGGGCTGCCGGCATCTCCACTTCGGTATATCCTTCTGTGTCGGGAAGCTCTACCGTCACATCCTGTCCCGGGTTATTCACTTTACCGGTTAAATCCAGGACCATGGAAATAGACTCGCCTTCCATTGCCATATCCACACTCATCTTCATTGTCATGTCTGTGTAGAATCCGTCTTTGTTTACAGTATAGGTTCCGCTGGCCTCTTTGAAGGTCATCTCCATACCGTCCATTGTGCCCATTCCGCTCATGCTGCCCATAACTTCCGATAAATAAGCATTCATTTTTTCCGGGTCAGCGGTAAAAGTAAGGATTGTGCTGTCCCCCTCTTTTGCCATGGTAATCTCTTTCATCTGCTCGGACTGCAGGTTTGTACTCTCGGTGCTCTGTTTAACAGATTCCATCAATTCGGTCAAATCCATCGGATATTTAATCTTCTGGCCCATTCCGTCCATGTAATAATATCCGTCTTTATAGAAAATCCTGGCATCCATGCTCTGGCCCATCAGGGAAGTTTTTGTGTCGGCAAGGTACTGCATGGAGTCCTCATTCATGTTGCTCATCTTCATGTTCATATCAACCGTGATGTCCATGGTCTCCTCGCCCTGGGTCATGGTCATTTTCATTGTCGTATCCATATCCAAGGATGTCAGCTCCGAGTTTTTCTTAACTGCTGCGTCAAATACCTCTTTCGGATCTGCTTTCTTTGCGCATGCTGTCATGGAAAATACCATAATGGTTGACATGATGACTGCTGCTGTCTTGATCATCTTTTTCATTGTTTTTCTCCTTTTTCCTCACTTTTAAACGGCTATTGCCGTACAGCCCTTCTTTTACCGAATAAGCATAGCAACAGTATAGCATTTTTTCATCTGTCAGACAATTGACTATATTTACCTTTTAATTAATATTTTACGACTATTTTATTACAACTTCAGTAATATCACAAAATTTCCGGCTGAAATTTACGCAGCAGCGTACACGCCCCGGGTGCAGATACCGCCTGTCGCTTCTACTTAATCGGTGTGCGGTAATCATTCATGAGTTCATCCGCATTGTCCGTCTTAACAGGCTTTAACGTATATGTGTACTGATAATTCTGATCCGAGGGATTCAGATATTTAGTCAGCGGCTTTGCTCCCCAGGAGTTGTCGCCTCCCAGCCCCATCTGACGCATGTTGATGCGCAGTGTAATATCCTGGCCTTCCGGCAGCATATAGGAATGAAGGGCATTGGTAAGCTGTTCCGGCGTATAGGTAAGAGTATTAAATTCTATTGGTTTTGCCGCCTTCACCAGAAGCCCGGCGCCCTGATCATTGGTCAGGCTCACCCATCTGACATCTGTGCGGTTCCCTGTTTCCTGCGGCTTAATATAATCAATGAAGAATTCGTCTACATTCTTACGGTAGACTCCAACTCCGTAACCGGTCTGACGATCAATATAATTTTCTTCCGGTCCTCGTCCGTACCAGGTAATATTGGAAAAATCTTTCGGAATCGTCAGCATGTTTCCTATTTCAGGTATCATTGGCAGGTCCGCGCTTCCTGGCTTTAATGTGCTGGTAATTTCCACATCGCCTGTTCCGTATACCGTATATACCTGATTGTATCCGGAGGTGGTGCGTGTAGGAAGCTCTGCGCTCACTGTAAATGTCACACGATCCGTTTCTTTTTTCACTGTCACGTCCGTCACTGTCCTGTCTTCACCTGCATAGCGCCAGTCGGCCATCTCCAACTGAGAATAAAAGCCCAGGTCACTGTCCGTAGGCGCGCGCCAGAAGTTGGGAACAGGGCCGTTCTTTATCAAATCAATTCCGTTAAACCGGAAGGAATCTATGGTGCCCGTTTTCTTGTTAAATACCAGGTCAAAGTCTTTTCCTTCCACATTGACCGCAGCATCTGCCTCTTCCACAGTCAGCGGTTCCATTTCCGCTTCCGACGCATCAGCCTTCGGTACGTTAAATGGCAGATAAAATTGTTCCTTTGCAACCTCATGTCCTGCCTTTGCCCAAGAGGTGTCTTCCTTCAGGGTAAAGCTTACATTGAGGAAATATTCAGCCCCCGGTTTGAACTCAGGCGTTGTAAAGGCTGCGGTAAGAATCCCTTCCTCCAAAGGAGCGATATTCAGTTCCTCAGGCGCAAATATACCGGATTGTATTACTTTTCCGTCCTCCATCAGCTCCCAGGACCCATTAAACCGGTTAAGGTTTGTAAATAAGTATTTATTCTTTGTGAGTATTTTACCGTTCATCACATCGCCGTTTTCCAGACCGATATTCTGATACAGTTTTTTTACTTCCACTAACTCAGGCTGTACTGTACGGTCAGCTGATACAAGCCCATTAGCACAGAAGTTCTTATTATTAGGGTTCCCTGCGGGTATATCCTGCCAGTCACCGCCGAAGCTGTAATAAGTCGGCTGCGGATATGTCACATCCTCCGCCCCTTCAAAATCCAGCCATACAAGTGCGTTCTCATCCGGTTTGCGGGAGGTTTTTTTAATCTCATCCGGCGTCAGCGCCTTATTGTAGATACGTACATTGTCAATCAATCCTTTAAAGACCGGCGGAACGTTTGGATTCTGTGCGTCATAGGTTACATCCGCGCCGATGCCGACCGCATTGCCTCCCCTGGCGATTCCGTGGGAATCCTTCGCCGCGGCAACCTCTTTTCCATCCAGGTACAGCTTCAGGTTCTCTCCGTCAAATGTTCCCGCAATCCGGTGCCACTGTCCGGCCCAGTTATCAGGTGTGGGAATGGAGGCCGATACCTTGGTATAAACACCGTCGTCTTCGTTCCACTCTGTGTTGTAGATATAAAATTCAAGATAATCCTCCACCGGATCTCCTGTCTCCTGATTAAAGAATACTTTTCTCTGTAAGCCGTAGGATTCGGTACACTTCCACTCATCATTTCCTTTGGTGATAATTGGTGTTGAAGCCACCGTATCCTCAGGATATACATATGCCTCCAGGGTAAACGGCATCTTTCCGGAAAAGGCCAGCGCTTTGTCATTGTAGCAGACAGCATAGCCCTTCATTGCCTTTCCTTCATTTCCGCCATCCTCCAGGCTGCCTTTTAAAGTAATTGCCAGATCTCCAGCGTCATTCTTAAGGCGTTTTTCCGCCGAAACCGGCATCTCCACGGTCTGATCCACCCAGTCCCAGATAAAACCGCCCTGTAAAATCGGATATTTCTCATAAATATCCCAGTATTCTTTCAAGTTTCCAATGCCGTTGCCCATTGCGTGGGCATATTCGCACTGGAGAGCCGGCTTGGTACCGTAATTGCCCCACCAGACCAGGGGGTTGGCAGTCTTGTCCATCACATCCGGCTTGTTAACGCGGCGGTACATACGGGACCAGACGTCAACCTCCGGTATATCCCGGTCCCCCTCGTAATGTACCAGACGTGACGGATCCAGTTCCTTGCAGAGACGTCCCAAATCAGCCCAGGTATCACCGTTATAGGATTCATTTCCCAGGGACCACAAAAGAATGCTTGGGTGAGTCTTACTGCGCTCAATGGTGCTGGTCATCCTGTCCCGGCATGCTTTCATCCACTCAGGATCGCTCTGGGGTATATAATCATTCAGCCCGTGGGACTCAATATTAGCCTCGTCAATCATATAAAGGCCATATTCGTCGCACAGCTCATACCACCTTGGCTCGTTGGGGTAATGGGAATTTCTCACGGAATTAATATTGTGCTGTTTCATCAGAAGAATATCCTGAATCATGCTTTCCTCCGTGATATGCCTTCCCCCCTGCGGTTCCGTCTCATGGCGGTTAACTCCCTTGAACATGATTGGCTGACCGTTAATCACGACCTGAGCCTGGTTAGTCCCGTTATTGATAATGGAAACCTCCCGGAATCCCACGTTGCAGCCGGCGCTTTCCAGAATTGAGCCGCCGCTGTCCTTTAAAGTCAGCACCATCTGATAAAGATTTGGTTCCTCCGCCGACCATTTTGCAGGATTGCTTACGGAAACCTGTTCAGAGATCACTGCCTCCTCTCCATCAAATGTGACAGGAAGCGTTTTCCTGAACACCTCTTTCCCGTCCTTATCAAGCAGCGCAGTTTCCAAAGTATGTCCGCCCCCGGCAGACTCGTCGAAACGGCGCAGCACCGCCTCAATATTCATCACTGCATCCACGTAGCTGTCATCCAGATCCGTGGTGTAATTAAAGTCAAAAATGGAAGCGCCGCGGTCTTTGCTGTATAAAAATACATCTCTGAAAATACCGCTTAAGCGAATAAAATCCTGATCCTCCAGATAACTTCCGTCAGACCAGCGGTATACCTGCACCGCAATCGTGTTATTTTCACCGGCTGCATTTAAATACGGGCTGATGTTAAATTCTGCGGCTGTGTAGCTGTCCTCACTGTAGCCTGCATATTCACCGTTCACCCATACATAAAAAGCGGATTCCACTCCCTGGAAGGAGACAAAAACCTCCTTGCCGTCCCAGTTCTCAGGCGTTTTAAAGTCCCTGCGGTAGGAGCCTACCGGGTTATACAAAGTCGGGGACACGCCCAGTTCCGGAATTTCCACTCCTTCCCAGGGCAGCCTGGTATCTGTGTATTTCGGATAATCAAAACCTTCCGTCTGCCAGTTGGAAGGTACATCGATATTGTCCCATCCGCTGACATCGTAGTCCGTCCTGTAAAATTCTGTGTTCCTCTGATGAGGGCTGTCAACCAGTTGGAACTTCCAAATTCCGTTTAAAGACTGGTAAAAAGGTGACTTCTCCTTCTCCCTTACCCTGGCATCTTCCTCAGATGCAAAGGAAATAAAGCTGGTATGAGCCTTTTCCCGGTTCACCTCAAACGTTCCCCTCTGATCAAACCATTCCTCTCCTGCAAATACGGACGCATTAGGATCTGGCCCCGCTTCTTTGATGGCGGTTGATTCGCCGGAGCTTCCCGAACCGTCTCCGGAGCCGTCTGCTCCCCCTACAGTGCTGCCTGCCTGGCTTTCGGCAGCCTTTTCATCCTGCCCACTGTTATTCGGAGTCTTTGAACACCCCGCCACTGATGAAATGCCAAACACAGCGGCCAGAGCAAGACAAAGCGTCGCTTTCCGTTTCTTCATATAAATCCCCTCCACATTTCTTCGGTTAATAATCCACTCCGTCTTACACCTGCGGCCATATGTAAAAAAACGCTCGCCGCTTCAGTCATAATGACGGTGAATTATACCGATATTATTACGACATTCATATTGTATCAACATAAATCAAGAGGGTATATAGGAAATAATTGGATGTTTATACAAAAATATTTATTTATTTCAAAAATTCAGAAAAGCGCAAATTTTTACAAAATTTTCATCTGTTGTTTCAGATATATGCTATTTGGGATTAATCAGGACGTATGGGTAGACTTTCTGCACAAAAAAATACGGCTTCCGAAAGGAAACCGCATGATACTTTCTTTTATAAGAGCGCGAGACGGGATTCGAACCCGCGACCCTCGCCTTGGCAAGGCGATACTCCACCACTGAGCCACTCGCGCATAATATTATATGTCTCTCAGGTTCAATTAACAAACCTGTCAACGAGAAGTATTCTATCATAATTCACGCTCAATGGCAAGCACTTTTTTGCAATTTTTTTATTTTTTATTCCGGTCCGGCGCCCCTTATATTATAATTCCATACTTCTTAATCCGGTACTGCAGGCTCTGCCGCCTCAACCCCAGCGCGTCCGCCGTCTTCGTGATATTATATCCATAATGCTCCAGTGCCTTCTGCAGAACCTTGTGTTCATAAGCATCCATGATACTCTGAAGCTCCACTCCCGGCATAAACCCCGAAGCTTTGTCTTCCCCTGCCGGCTGGAAAGTCTGCACACCCCGGCTCTCCTCACCGAATTTTCTCAGATAGCCTGGAAGGTGCTCCCGCCGGAGCGTCTCTCCGTCCGCCACATTCTGGGCGTAATCCAGCACATGGAACAGTTCCCTGACATTGCCCGGCCATGAATAGGACCGGAAGATTTCCATAACCTCGGGAGAAATTCCGGAAAACGAGTGAACGTATTGAAAGGCCGTGGCGTCCAGCCTGTAACGGATCAGCTCCTCCAAGTCCTCCTTATGCTCCCTGAGAGGCGGCAGTTCTATCATCACCGTCGATAACCGGTAAAACAGATCCTTGCGGAACTGATTATCAGCAATTGCACGGAAGGGATCTTCATTGCAGGAGGAAATAATACGTACATCCATTCTTATGTCCTTCTGTCCTCCCACTCTGCGGAATGTATTTTCCTGGATCGCTCTGAGTATCTTGGACTGCATACTCAGGCTCATGGAATTCAGCTCATCCAGAAAGAGCGTTCCGCCTTCGGCCTCCTCAAAGTAACCCGGCTTATTCTCGCTGCCAGTGAAACTTCCCTTTTGCGTGCCGAAGAGAAGGCTCTCAATCAGGGAATCGGGAATGGCCGCACAATTGAGGGCGACGAACCTTTTATCCTTACGGCCGCTGGCCCGGTGAATACTCTGCGCGAAAATTTCCTTGCCTGTTCCGGTCTCCCCCACCAGAAGAATCGAGCTGTTCTGGGACGCCACCTTTCTGGCTATGCCGACCGCCTCTTTTAATTTTACTCCGTGGCCGATTATATGTTCAAAGGTGTATCCTGTAAACCGTGTATAATGGGAATGCTCCTCATAGAGCTTCAGCGCCTGTTCAATCTCCTGCATCTTTTTATTATATCTCTTCACGATATCGCTGGTCTGCTCAAATACAACGGAGCCTAAAATCTCCTTTCCTTTCCGGATCGGATAGGCCGTGTTCGCCGTGGCAATCGATATCCCGTCACTGGACTTATAATGATCCACCCTGTTGATTACCGGAGACTGGGTCCGGAGGCATGTCATAATCGTGCTTATATTTTCATCCAGATTATACATGTCCAGCAGATATCTTCCCTCAATGGAGACATCCGAAGGTATATGGGCAATTTCCCGGCTGGCTTTATTAAAGAATACGGCACAGGCGTTCTTATCATAAATCTGGATCCCGTCTGAAATATGATCCAGCGTCTTGGCAAACAGATACTCCTGATCATTCCTTTTTTTGAAAAAGAGGTAATATCTCTCCTTTGACACCTTTATCTTTTCAAAAGTAAAATGATCTTCATCCCAGAACAGCTCCCCATCCTGGTCCTCGTCCGCCATCGGAAATACACCCGAAGGTTTTTCACCCCTCAGTATCCAGTTTGAAAACAGCAGCCGGTACATATCCTCCGACCGTGGATTCCCCCATTCCGTTCTCAGCATCACCTGATTTTTGTCCAGTACAAAGTAAAAATCATAAATTTTCATCCCGTTCCCTCATCTCAGCACGTATCTTTTACGAAACATAGTACCACTAAAAAGATTCTTCCGTCAAGTTTAGATGCCAAATCATTTGGCATTAAGCAAAATAGTTTGGCGCAAATCGACTCATTCTTTACAGAAAACGCTTCCATATGTCACTCTGTTTTTTTCCAAAGCAGACAGCCGCAAATTTGTTTATTTTTTAATTTCTTTCAAAATACTGTTAAATACAACGAAAATTGTGTATTACTATAATATATTTTTTACCACTCCGGCAAAAACAAAAAAAGTTGGCACGGTTTTTGCTTTATATAATATCAGAAAAACGGAAAGGAGAGTATGGAGTTCCATGGGGGAAACTCTATACAACAAAAAACATGAGTGAAAAAAATTCAAATTCTAAGCCGATCCGGTGGAGCGTATTTATTCCCTGCTTTTTAATCGTAGGCGGGGCCGCCATTCTCGGTATCGTGAACAATGCATGGCTCACTGAAGTCACCAAGGCAATTTTCACATGGTCTCTGGGTAACTTCGGCTGGCTCTATCAGGTAATTGCAGTTGTAACTCTGATTCTGGTAAGTCTTCTGTGCTTTTCAAAAATCGGTACGATTAAGCTGGGCGGACCTGAGGCAAAAGCAAAGTATTCATTCGGCTCCTGGTTTGCCATGACCCTGACGGGAGGTATTGCAACCGGACTGATTACGTACGGCGTTAATGAGGTTCTGATTTATTTCGGCAATGTATACGGGGAACTGGACGGCTACGGAGTTCAGGCCTATTCCAATGAGGCAGCCTATTTCGCAATGGGCCGCAGCTTCTATAACTGGACCGTTATTCCTTATGCCATGTATGCACTTTCCGGCGTTATCATCGCCTACATGTATTTCAACCGCAAACAGGAATTATCCGTTTCCGCTTCACTGACACCGCTGTTTGGCGAGAAGGTGACGAAGGGCTTCTGGAAAGCACTGGTTGACGTATTATCCGTACTGGCAATTGCACTCGGTCTGGCAGCCTCCCTCGGCGCAGGACTTGCACTGATTGGTACGGGACTTTCCGCAGCCTACGGCATCGCGCAGGGTCCTGTCGTATGGTTCATCCTTACGGCAATCATCACAGTAACTTTCACGGCAGCATCCGTAGCCGGTATTGATAAAGGCATCAAGTGGCTGGCAGGCATGACATCAAAAATTTTCTATGTGCTTTTAATCCTTCTCTTCATCATCGGGCCGACCGTTTACATCCTCAACATGGCAAATGTAGGACTCGGCTACTGGCTCGACCGCTTCTGGATGTGGGGATTCGACCCTTACACAGTAGGCGGAGAAGCGCTTGTTACCTGGTGGACGATGTATGACTGGGCAATCTGGATCGCTTATGCTCCTTTAATGGGTATCTTCTTTGCAATCATTGCCTATGGCAGAACAATCCGGCAGTTCCTGATTATCAACTGGATTCTCCCGGCATCTTTCGGTTTCGTATGGTTCTCCGTATGGGGCAGCACAGCTCTTAACTGGCAGATCAGCGGCAAAGCCGATATCATCGCTGCCATCAATGAAGGCGGAGCCGTATCCGGCATCTGGGAGTTCTTAAAGCATGTACCGTTGGGAGCAATCCTGATTCCTGTTATCATCATCACCTTGATAGCCGCGTTCTCAACAACGGCCGATACCATGTCAACCACGATTGCGGCCCTCTGTACGGAAGGCGCCCGCCACGATGAAGAGCCGGCTCTCTGGCAGAAAGTAGTCTGGGGTGTCTCCATCGGACTCATCGCCTGCATCATGGTTGCATTCGGCGGCGGTTCCCAGGGTGTGGACGGAGTTAAATACCTGGCGGCCTGCGGCGGTTTCGTCGTACTGGCTATCTTTATCCTCCAGGTAATCGCTTCCATCAAAGTGTTCTTCTTTGACCCGCAGACGAAAAAGGACATTGAAGAATGCGCCGAATATACGGATAAAAACATTCAGGCCGGAACTGTCAAAACCGGGGAAGCCTGAAGTAATATCCGGGCAGAGTAACACGCAGACAGAGTAACTCTCTATGAAGGTAAAATCAAATCAATATGGAAAATAGTATAAATACAGCCAACAATATAAAAAATATCGTGTTAGGCGCTCCTATCACACTGGACGATTTCATTGCAGTTGCCAGATATGGCGCAGCCGTTGAATTCTCGGAGGAATATTGCAGACGAGTGGAAAAATCCCGGGAACTGGTAGAACAATGGGTTTCCGAAGAGAAAGTCATGTATGGAGTCACCACCGGTTTCGGCGCTCTCTGCACCAAAGCAATCGGTAAAGATGAAACGGCCAAACTCCAGGAGAACATCATCCTCTCACACTCCGTATCCGTCGGGGAACCGTTGTCTATTGAGCGGGTCAGGGGAATCATGCTTATGGTACTCCAAAATCTGGGCCAGGGTTATTCCGGAGTCCGCCTGACCATTTTAGAATATTATAAAGACTTTTTGAATAAAGGCATCACCCCCTGGACACCGGGAGACGGAAGCGTCGGATATCTGGCGCCGGAAGCCCATATGGCCCTTGTGCTGCTTGGCAGGGGTAAGGCCTGGTATGAAGGTGAACTGCTGGAGGGCGGCGAGGCGCTTAAGAGAGCGGGAATGAGACCGTTAGAGCTAAGCTCCAAGGAGGGGCTTGCCCTTGTATCGGGAACCACCTCCCCCACCGCTATGGCTGCCCTGGCGATTTACGACCTTCTAAACGCGGCCAAAGCAGCCGACATCATCGGCTCCGCCACACTGGAGGCATGCAAAGGCGTGATGAACGCCTTCGACGAACGTGTTATGTCTGTCCGCCCCCACAGTGAACAGGCTAAAACAGCAGAAAATGTGAGAACGATTTTAAACGGCTCCGGTATTATAGAAAAATATAAAGGCAGCCGCGTACAGGACGCCCTGTCCCTGCGCTGCATTCCGCAGCTTCACGGCGCTTCTAAAAAAACACTGAAGGATGCAAAGGAAGTCATTGAGATTGAGATGAATTCCTGCTGTGACAATCCAATCATCTGGTCCGGACAGGGCAATGAGGATGTCATCTCAGCCTGCAATGCGGACTCCTCCTATGTGGGAATCGAAATGGACAGCGCCTGCATTGCCGCCGCTGCCCTTGCCAAGATGTCGGAGCGCAGAAATAACCGTCTGATTGACGAAAGCCTGTCCGGAAATCCGTGGTTCTGCATCAAGACGCCGGGCCTTAATTCGGGCCTGATGATCCCTCAGTATACGCAGGCCGGCCTGCTGAATGAGATGCGGATTCTGGCTACCCCCGCAACCATCGACAACACGCCTACCTGCGGAAACCAGGAGGACTATGTGGCTATGGGATACAACGCCTGCAAAAAAGCTGGCTCTGCAGCCGAAAAGCTGGAGTATATCCTGGCCATCGAGCTGCTTTCCGCCTATGAGACGCAGCAGTTCCTGGATACCGACGTTAAAAGGAGTGCAGCCACTGAAGCTGTTATGAAGGAAATCGGCAGACATGTCCCCATCATGGAACAGGATATGTTCCTCCATCCTTACATCGAATACCTCAGGGAACTGATTCATTCCGGACACCTGATCCGGATTGTCGAATCCATAACGGGTACGTTAAACTGATTACTATCAAATCGCTATATATAACTATCTATCAATTAAAAAAGGAGAAATGTGCAGATGAAAAGCATGGAAAAAAGACAGGTGGAAATGGATTTAACAAAAATTTTTCTTACTCCCCCAAATACCAGAAAAGAAAAAATCACGCTGCTGGTCATGCTGGTAGCCACTTTCGTTATTTTTTTCGGTCCCATCTGCTTTTCGGCCATTCCTCCTGTAAAGGCGGTCCTGCTGGCCTGCATGCCGTCCTTTTCCCTCTCCTGGGGCTGGATAGTTTTGCTCCGCTCCCTGTTCAGGAAGGAAGATTTTGCAAAATAGGATTTCTCAGGCAACGTTAACCTGCACGCTCTGCGCACAGGCCGCTGCCATCACTAAAAACCCGTCCGGGACTGTTACGTTCCGGACGGGTCTTTTAGTTTTTATCTGTAAAACAGCTTTGTTCCGATATTCGAAGCGAGCGCTTTCTCATAGTAAAGCTGTCCCAGCGCGATATCGTTGATGGAAAGACCTCTGTGCCAAAACAGGATTTTTTCTTCATCACTTTCCCTTCCTGCTTTTCTTCCCGCCACAATATCTCCCAGCTCCGCGTACAGCGTTTCACCGGTCAGCTTGCCAGCTCTCACATGCGGACTGAGGCTTCCCAGCCTGCCGCCTTCCCTGCACTGCCCCCAGTCATCAACAACAATTTTATCCATGACATCCGTCAGGGTTATCTCATTGGCGCAAATAGTTCCGTAAGGAACTACAAAATTTCCCGGCCGGATCCATTCCGTCTTCAGCAGAGGCATAGGTTCCATCAGGCGGGTGGCCTCCACCATAATATCAGCGCCCTCCAGGCATTCCCGGCTGTTTTCCGTAATCGTTATCTTTTTGTGTAACCGTTCTTCCAGGCTCTTTGCGAAAGATTCCATTGATTCACGTCTTCTGCTGTTTATTCTTATCTCTTCAAAATCATAGAGATGGTCAAGCAAAACAACATTCCAGAACGCCGTTCCGCGGCAGCCTAAATGGCCCAGGATCTTATTCTTCTTTTTGGCAAGGTTTTTAGCCCCAACCGCGGTTATTGCCCCTGTCCTCATGGTGGTAATCGCAGTTGCGTCGATTACGGCATAAGGCGCTCCCGTTTCCGGGTCAAACAAGTTCAGCAGTGACATTTCAGAAGGAAGATTTTTTTCATAGTTAAAGACATAGTCACCCACAATCTTGACTCCCACCGCATGCTTAGGCTCAATATAGCCTCGCAGCACATTAAAATGTCCGTGGTATTCCGGATTCGGATGGATATGAACCCGCGGCTCAATGGAGGTTTTTCCTTCCCCCTGTGCTTTTAAGCTGTCTTCCACCGCATTTATAATTTCATCGTTGGTAAGATTAATTTCTTCAATATCCTTAGAATTCAAATATAAAATTTCCATATGCTCCTCTTTCTTCCTGATTGTTCTCTAAAATCCTTTACTCCTTTAATTCACCGCTCATAAAAAATGTTTTAATAAATGATATAAGCTGTAGTATGAAAACCCCCAGTACGATAAACGCCCCCACCGATGAAAGCTGCCTCAGGCCGTCAACGCCCCTCACACCTCCGGCAAGCGCTCCCATAATAACTGAAACGGAACCTATGATCACTCCCCATACCAGTTTCAGAGAAGCAGGAGCCTCATCGTTGTTTCTTTCCTGTGAAACACAGAGGGATGCCAGCGTATGTGTAATCGAATCTGCCGCGGTACAGAACGAAAGAATCAAAGTGACCATTACTACCGGTATCAGGACGATTCCCATACGGAATGGAAGATGCTGCAAAAATCCCCATACGGCGGCGGTAGCGTTATTTTCCTTCAAAATTGTGACCAAATCCACAACACCGTTCATCTGCCAGTTCAGGGCCGTTCCACCCCATACGGAAAACCAGACAAGGCCGAAAACAGAAGGTAATATCCAGTTGATAATCATAAACTCGCGGATCGTCCTTCCATAAGATATCTTAGCCAGAAATAATCCCATTACAGGCGCATAGGCAATCCAGACCGTCCAGTCAAACAATGTCCACCAGACCGTGAGAGCTTCCCCTCCGATATCAACCGGATCAAGGCCCCAGACCCAGAAATTTGTCAGCCATTCGCCGAGGCCGATCGGCAGGGCTTTGCAGATATCAACAACAGGTCCTGTCGCAAACAGTATGATGAGCAGGAAATAGAATATTTTACTGTTAAATGTAGCCAGCTTCTTTATTCCCTTGTCAATTCCCAGCCAGGCCGCGCCGGTAAACAGGGCGGTGACTGCCGTACCCAGGATAATCCATACGATAATGCTCGTATCAATTCCATATACAACCTTAAATCCTGAGAGGACAAAGGAAAGTCCGGTCCCCAGTCCGGTTGCCATGCCGAGGACTATACCTATGGTGCAGAGAGAATCAATAATACTGGCTATTGTATTATTGTAGACCTTGTCTCCAAAAAGAGGTTTCAGGGTTGCTACAACCGAAAATTTTTCTTTCTTATTAAAAAACAACCAGGCGATCAGCAGGCCCGTTATTCCATAAAATGAATAAGGTACGAATGTCCAGTTATAAAAGCATCTGCCAAGTGCAAAACGTGCCGCCTCCTGGGTTCCCGCCTGAATACCCAGCTGGTCCAGCTCACCATACACATTTCCATAGTAGATCAAAGGTTCATTGATCCCCCAGTTTACGATTCCCACTGCAATTCCGCCTGTCAGCGTCATGGCAAACCAGGTTCCAAAGGGATACTTGGGTTTTGCATTGGCTCCGCCGATCCGCATATCTCCCAGCTTAGAACATGTGACAATGGCCACAACTGAAACAACTGCCACAAGCTGATACAGCCACCCGAATTTCCCAAGGGAAAAACCGAAGAAGGCTTTGGCTCCCTTTGCCAGCCCCTCATTATTGATAAAACCGATCGCTACCACAATTGCCATGATAGCAAAAGCAGGAATAAATACACCCTTCCGCACAAGTCCGGCAGAACCCGTCTTTTCTTTCGTTTCTTTCATCTTTAACCTCCCAATTCTTCTCCAATCTGTTTATATGTTTAGTTTTCGCAGAAATGTTCCCTCTTTCAACAGTTCATAAACTGCCTCTATATCCTCAGTCAGTATACGGTCATCCTTATCATAAAACGGTATTTTTTCCCTGAGGACGGCAAGTCCTTTCCCTGTTATTTCCCCAAATGTTTCCCCTCTCCGCAGATCCATCGCCTGGCCTGCGAGCATCAGTTCAATCCCCAGGATATAGCAGAGATCGTCCAGTATTTTATCCAGCCTCTGCACAGCCAAAGGCGCGTTGGTGCTCCTGTCCTCAATCTCACCGGCAAGAGGAAAGGTATCCATGGATACGGGGTTTGCCAGACTGCGGATTTCCGCGTCCAGAGCCGTGAATGTCTTCTGGATGGTGGAAAACGCTATGACATTCTCCTGTGGTGATAAATTCCTGGTAAGCCTTGTAAATGCCGGGTTTGCAAGCTTTATGGCCCGCAGACAGGATGCCTTTGAAACATGTGAGAAAGCAATGGAAAGCATCTCCAGGGGAAGTACCCAGGCCAGGGGTTCAAAATTAGCACTGGGTGTAATGTCCCGCTCTTCCGTCAAAAGACATGGATTGTCATCTGAGGAATTTATCTGTACGGTCAGTTCTTTCTCCGCAAAAGAGAGCGCATCTGACACTGCTCCATGTACCTGGGAAACACTCCGGTAACAGAGCGGGTCCTGCAGCGGTCTGCTGCTGTTGGCTTTATAAAGAAAACTGCCTTTCAGATAACGGTTCATAGCCTCCGCTGTTTTGATCTGCCCTTCATATTTTCTCTTTTTCGCAGCCTCCATTCTGAGCTGTGAAGTGTTGCCTCCAAATCCCTCCAGGGCCATACAACTGATCACATCTGCTGCCTTCCGTATTTTTTCCGCCCTGCAAAGGACAAGGCTGGCCCATCCGGCACTGAGGGCATTGGAACTGATCATTGCAAGTCCGTCTTTCTCTGCGGGAACTGCAGCTGCCAGCCCCTCCTTTTTTAATATCTCCCGGACCGGAAGGATCTCACCGTGATATTCCGCACGGCCTTCACCGGTCATGGCCAGTGCTATGTGTGACAGGTTTCCTATATCCGCCTGCCCCACTGACCCCCGTACAGGCAGCAGCGGATGGATCCTCCTGTTCAAAAACTCCTGATACATCCTGACAATTCCAGGTGAAATGCCGGTACACATATTTAAAAGCCCATTGAGCCGTACCAGCATCACTGCCCTGACCACTTCCACCGGCGCATAAGGTCCCACGCCCACTGCGTGGGAATGCAGCATACTGCTGTTGAATTTTGTAATGAATTCCCTGGTCACTTTTTTATCTTTATTCCAACCGACTCCGGTATTGCATCCATAGATGGGGATCCCCCTGTCTGCCAGTTCAAAGACAAGTCTCCTGGAATCCTCCAGTTTTTCCCATAAGGACTCTTCTATTGAAACACTCTGATCCCCCCATGCAGCGGATTCCACCATACGGAGTGTCAGGCTGTCCCCAGTTAATACAATGATTTCCTCATCCCCTTTACATATTGATTATTGTAATAACATATTTTTTCATTCGGCCGAATTTTCATTTATTATGGTCATAATAGCACTTGATTTTACTCTTGTAAAATACTAAAATATGGTTATGTTATGAGTTTTTTCAATAGTAAAGGAGGATACCCCATGACACTCCGCCACATGTCCATATTTCTGGAAGTTGCAGCCTGCAACAATATGAGTATTGCCGCCCAAAACCTGTATCTTTCACAATCCACGGTCAGTCTGGCCATATCTGAGATTGAAAAGACCTACAAGGTCCGCCTGTTTGACCGCCTGAGCAAACATCTTCGTCTCACAGAGGCAGGTATGCTGCTCCTGGATTACGCATCCAGGATCATTTCCCTATATAAAGAAATGGAGTCCGCACTTTTGGGACTCCATCTGAAACAGATCCATATTGGAAGCACGCTGGTGGCTGCCTCCTGCCTGCTGCAGGATATTATCCGGGCATACCATATCATCTGCCCGGATGTGAGCACACGTTTTACCATTGATGACTCCTATTTTATGGAGAAGAAGCTGGCCCAAGGGGAACTGGATGTGATGCTGACTGAGACAAAGGGAAGCCACAGCAGCCTTGTCTACACCCCTTTTTTGGATGATACCTTTGTGGTCATATGCAGTCCTGACCATCCCTATGCCCGGAGAGAAAATATTTCCATTGCGGATTTTGAAAATGAGATGTTTCTCCTGCGTGAGGAAGGAAACAGCACCCGTGCAGCTCTGGAGCGGGCCCTGAGCAAACAGGGCCTTTCCCTTACTAAAAGTCATGTGTATCATAACATTGACGCCCTGAAGGAAGCTGTAGCTGAAAATGAAGGGATCTCCATTATCTCCAAAATGCTGATCCGGGAAGAACTTTCCAGCCGCAAACTCCGTGCCTGCCCGGTCACAGACCTGCCCATAAAGCGTGTTTTTTATATTGTACAGAGAAAGGACAGGGCCTTTCTTCCCTATGTCAAAGAATTTATACGCCTGTGCCGGGAAACTTCCGGCAGACAGTCTGACAGTTAACCGAAAAAAGGGTTCCAGGCAAACGCCTGAAACCCCTTTTTCTCTGTTCTTTTATACTTTAGTCCGCCGTATCCTTCTGCCGGTTCACTCTGCTTCCTGCATACTTGGCAACAATACACCCTCCGCTGCTTCCGGCTGCAAGGAAGCAGACTCTGCCGCCTTGAGACTTTCCACCTCTTCCTTTGTCTCCTGCAGCGTTGCTTTTTCTGCTTCTGCCGCGGGTATTTCCTGCAATTCCTCTGCAAATGTCTCTTCTTGCAATGCTGCATCTTTCGCATTCTCTTCCTGCAGATAGGATATTTCCTCCGCATCCTTCTGCGGAACCAAAGTTTCCGTTCCATTGCCGCTGATTTCTTTAAGGGTTTCCGTTCCTTCTTTATCGGTATCTTTGTTTACTTCAACAATATTTTCTAACGCTCCCCCGTCACGCATCCCTGCAAAAATCTGATTGGAATATCCTAACAGCAGAGCAAAAGATAATACTATACTTCCCATTAATATTTTTCTTGCGTACCCTGCTTTTCTGCTTGATTTTTTATAATTCATTATCGCGGTCACTCTCCTCTTTAAACTGCCTGATGATAAAGGTGATGCCATCTGACTGAAACGGCGGTACAGACCCGCAAAGGCCACTAGCGTGCCTGCGTATGCAGCTTTTCCGTCTTCCCCGATCCGCAGAAGCACCTCCTCATCACAGGATAACTCTACTTCTTTTAAAAACGTAAAATAGAAAAACCACAGGTATGGATGCTGCCAATACATACACAAAAGAAACAATGCAAGAAATTTCCACAAGTTGTCTCTTCTTTTTGCATGAATGTATTCATGTAAAACAATCTGCGTATAGCTTTCGCGGCAGTCAGTCTCCAAATAAGAAGGTATCAGAATCCTTGGCCTTACAAATCCCCATGTCACCGGCGCGTTTATACGGTCGCTCAGCAAAATCCTGTATCTGTTAATACCTGATCCCTCTAAACACAGCTCCCCGGACACTTCTTTTTCCACAGGAACAGCCGCCTGTAACACCTTGCTTACATAGCAGTAACGGAGAAACAGGAATAAAAAGATAGCCATACCCGCTCCAAAGGCTGCGGTCATTCCCCACTGGGCCATGCGGATATTCTGTGTCAGACTTTTGGCGGGAAGCTGTGAGATGATCCCGGCTGTCCCTTTGGAAATCCTGCGGATCCCGCACTTTTGGACGCCCAGCATTAGCGGCAGGAGCAAAACCCCTGTACTGATAAAAAGCCGGTCCAGCCAATACTTGTCCCTGCTGCAGAAGTGTTTCACTGCCAGACGGATAATGCTGTATATAAGGCACATTCCTGCGAGAACCAGATTCGTCTTTAAAAATATCATGCTACCTCCGCTTCTTATGAATAAGCTCTTCGATTTCTTCCAGATCCTCTTTGGACAGATCCTGTTCCTCAAAAAATGCAGAGATAAAGTTTTTCTTGGAACCCTTGAATGTCCTGGAGATCAATTCATTGACTTCATAGGTTTCAA
>OMGQ01000627.1_pt1 | contig 31174 bp, 27 predicted proteins | sample 1646071 | NCBI WGS metagenome assembly OMGQ01 (sample SAMN05578585, study PRJEB25193) | human gut metagenome | biome: Human Microbiome; feature: human-associated habitat; material: feces | host: Homo sapiens | place: USA:Birmingham
CAGTTCTCCGATTGTAAAAGGCGCTTCTTCCGGATATTCCCCTTCAAATGACTCATCAAAATATGGAAGTTCCGGCTGACGTTTCTTTAACTCTGTGATGATCAGTCCCATCTGGTATCCCCAGTCTCCCAAATGAATATCTCCTACAACTTTATGCCCTTTATATCTTAAAATTCTTTTTACACTTTCCCCGATGATTGCAGAACGCAAATGTCCTACATGAAGCGGTTTTGCCACATTCGGTCCGCCGTAATCAATTATAATCGTCTGCGGCTCTTCTGCAGTCTCCACACCCAGGTGAGAATCCGCTGCCATCTGATTCAGAAAATCTGCCACAAAAGACGGCTTTACTTTCAGATTAATAAAGCCCGGATTCACAGCCTCTGCCACTTCAAAACATGGGCTGTCCTGCAGCTTGGCAACAACATCATTTGCTATCATAATCGGAGCTTTGTGATATGCCTTTGCAGCCGCCATCGCACCATTACACTGGTACTCACACAAATCCGGCCGGTTCGACAATGTCACTTTGGCATATGAGGCATCATATTCTGCCGCCAAAAAAGCCTCCTCCATCTCTTTTGTTATCAGGTTTAACAATGTTTTCACGTTTGTTCACTCTCCGTATTTCTATATTTTCACAATTTCACTTTTCCTTTGCTATTTTATCATTTATAATCAATTCTAGCAAGTGTTTCACATATTTTAGAAAGGTTAGGTAATATCTATGAAAATAGGTTCACACGTTGGAATGAGCGGCAAAGAAATGTTGCTCGGTTCCGCGAAAGAGGCCGTATCCTACGGCGCAAATACGTTTATGTTTTATACAGGAGCTCCTCAAAATACACGTCGAAAAGAAATCAGCGAATTAAACATCGATCCCGCCTGGGAATATATGAAAGAACATGGAATTGAGGAAATCGTTGTCCATGCCCCTTATATCATCAACCTCGGCAATTCTGTCAAGCCTGAAACTTTTGAACTTGCCGTTGAATTTCTGACCAAAGAAATCGAGCGCACCATTGCCTGCAGAAGTCATACGCTGATCCTCCATCCAGGCGCTCATGTCGGTGCCGGTACTGAAACCGGAACTGCCCAGATCATCAAAGGCTTAAATGAAGTGCTCACAAAAGATATGGATTGCGTCATTGCGCTGGAAACCATGGCAGGAAAAGGTTCTGAAATCGGACGTACCTTTGAAGAACTCGCCGCAATCTATGACGGCGTAAAATACAACGAGAAACTTCGCGTCTGTTTCGATACCTGTCATACCAATGACAGCGGATATGACATTGTTCACCATTTCGATGAAGTCATAGATCAATTTGATCGGATTCTCGGGAAAGATCAAATAGCGGTTTTCCATATCAATGACAGCAAAAATCCACGTGGAGCAGCAAAAGACAGACACGCCAACATCGGATTTGGCGAAATCGGTTTCGATGCTTTATCCTACATTGTTCACCACAAAGATTTTGAGCAAATCCCTAAGATTCTGGAAACCCCTTATCTTCCAGATCCTGAGAACAAGAAAAAATCTTATGCACCTTACAAATACGAGATTGAAATGCTGAAAAGCAAGAAATTTGATCCTGAGATTTCAAAGAAAATCTTACCAAACTAATCAAGGACTTGTCATTCTATTGATTCGTATGTCAAATACGCCTAATATTAAGTAATAAAAAAACACGTCTGGGCGGGATCGAACCGCCGCACCTGCCTCCGGAGGGCAGTGCTCTATCCACTGAGCTACAGACGTATAATCATGCGTTCGAAAACAAATCTGTTATCGAACGCATTAATTATGCTATCACAAATCTGCCAAAATGTAAAGACCGAATTCCTTATTTCCTCATTCCCCAATCAGCTGTTTCTTTTTTCTATCATAACAATATGCATGATCACTGAGCTGTTCCTCTTCTTCCACCTGAGCTGTATTCACCTCCTGCACCATCTTCGTCATCTCCTCCTGGGTAAACCCTTGAGATTTAGGAACAATAATCACCTCATGAATACTGCTTGGCAAAATATAATAATCCTCTCCCAGCATCTTACCTATCGTTTCCAGTATCCCCGGATACATCATACAGGCAGCCCCAAAACTTCGGATTGTGTTCGTCAGTACAAACATCACATCCCGCTTTTTTTGTTCAGGATGTTTCAAAAGATTATGCGACTCTCCTGTCTTTTTATCCGAATCGAACACCTCTCCCACAATTTCTTGCATTGTATATAATTGCGCCGGCAGAAGATGCACAGAATTTGCACAAGCTGTCGGAAACAACTCTTTATCTTCAATCCCCCATTTTTTCAAATGTTCATTACGTATCAACATCGTCGCTGTTCCATCCTGTTTCACTTCAAGCAAAACATAAAATACAATGCTCAAGTCCAGCAGATCAATATGAGGAACGACCGACAGCAATTCCTGATTTCGATTTCTATGAATCATTTTAAACACAATCTTATCCTTTATCCCTTCGTAGCTTTCCATTCCGGTCGTATCCCATGATTTTTCATACCGTACAGCCTCATAAAAATCCATCAATGTATCGGTAATCTCTTCCAGCGATTCTCCCTTCTGAAATCTTTCATAAAAATCTTCCAGATAAATCGTCGGAGATATATTCACAGATGGATCTTCCACAATGATTCCGCGTTTGATCTTTCCATTATTCTTGACTGCGATATGAATACTTGCAGTAATCCCTCCTTTCAGTTTTTGATTCATTTTCTTCTCTACAACGCACAAAAATTCCTGATATTCCATAAACTCCCTTTCTTTTTGTACGTCCGTCTGAAATTAAAATGAGAAATGTGGTACGAAATGTACCAAGATTTTTTGATTTGGAAAATATTATGTGAACTGATTATATCCAACTTCGAATGAAAATGCAATCTCTTTTTTTCAGAGCAACAAAATGATGACTCAGAACAGTCCCCCGGACTGTTTTATCACATGCATGACAACATAAAAAGAATCCGCCAAAAGCGGATTCTCCTTACTCTGATCTTCTGATTTTCCTGTCGTATATACTACAATTATACTCTGGACAGATATTCTCCTGTACGAGTATCAATCTTCAATACATCTCCTGTCTCCACAAAAAGCGGAACCATAACTACAGCACCAGTCTCAACTGTAGCAGGTTTTGTAGCTCCCTGTGCTGTATCTCCCTTGAATCCAGGCTCTGTCTCTGTAATCGCCAGTTCTACAAACAACGGTGGCTCTACAGAAAATACATTTCCTTTATGAGAACAGATCTTAACGTTTTCATTTTCCTTTACAAACTTCAGAGCATCTCCTACAACCTCTGAATTCAATGCGATCTGATCATAAGTCTCTACATCCATAAAGTTGTACAGATCACCATCCTGATACAGATACTGCATCTCTTTTCTGTCGATGTGCGCTTTCGGGAACTTCTCAGTCGGACGGAATGTCTTCTCTACTGCTCCTCCACTGATAATATTTTTCAGCTTTGTTCTAACGAACGCTGCTCCTTTTCCCGGTTTCACATGCTGAAACTCTAATACCTGATAAATATTTCCATCAATCTCAACGGTTACACCGTTCTTAAATTCACCTGCTGCGATCATTTGTAAATCCTCCTTCAATCGCGCACTTCTAGCGCGTAACTTCTGAACTGTAACTAATTTTATAATAATTTCAAGTATTTTTCAACCTTTTTTCTTCACGAATTTCTTTTTGTTGCGCAGAACTACTTCTTCACGCGCTGTTTCTTATAAAAATGAAGTACAATCCGCTCCAAATATCGTTTCAGAACAATCTGAATCTCTTCTTTTGGATGAATCGGCTTTACCAGAATATTGTGAATGCCGGCACGTTTTGCACCCCATACATCTGTAAACAGCTGATCCCCTACAAACAGAGTATTGTCTTTTTCCGTCCCCATCTCCTCCATTGCACGTATATAATTTTTCGTAGAGGGTTTATGTGCGTTAAAAATATATCTCGTTTGAATCTCTTCGTTAAACATCTTCACGCGCGGTTCTTGATTATTCGAAATCAAACAAGATTCAAATCCAATCTCTTTTAAACGCGCAAACAGTTTTTTGGCACGTTCATCCGCAGGTGCTCCATGCGGCACTAATGTATTATCGATATCAAATATCACACCGCGATACCCTTCTTCATATAATTTTTCAAATGGGATCTTATATGTAGATGCCACATATTCATCCGGATAAAATCTTTCTAATATCATCTCACTTCAACTCCATGACTCTGGTAATTATTTCTTCACAAATCTCTGCTGCTGTTTTGTGATCCGTCTCCACGATCACATCCGCTGCGGTTTCATATTTTTCAGCCCGTTCTGCCATCAATGAAGAAATATACTCTATATTTTTATTTCCATGCAGAATCGGTCTTTCATCGCTGTCCTTCACTCGCTCATAGATGGTTGCAGGCGCTGCAGTCAAAAGAATCACTCTTCCATTTTTCTTCATCTCTTTTACATTTTCTTCCCGCAGTGCAGTTCCGCCCCCACAGGAAATCACAACATGTTTCTTCGTCTGTAATCTTTTCAAAAGCGAAGTTTCCAGATTTCGAAAATAGGTTTCCCCATATCGCTCAAAAATATGCGGAATACTCATCCCTTCCTCTTCTACGATCACCTGATCCATATCGATTGTTTCCATGTGATATTTCTCACTCAAATATGCAGAAATTGTTGACTTTCCAGTTCCCATAAACCCAATCAGAACAAGATTATCATTCAACGGTTCTCTTAAATCATTTCCCATAAATCCGACCTAGCCCTTTCAATTCTGGGCTTTATTATAACAATTTTCCCCCCATTCCGCAAGCATAAGACTTACTGTCCCTTTTCATTTGCAGTAGCTTCCAATGCAGCCACAACATCTGCCAAAAAAGTCTGCCATGCATCTTCATGTTCTACAAAATATTTTGGACAATTCTTCCCCGTCACATCATAATGCCGGATCACATCATTCTCAGTCAATTGATATTTTTCACACAAATACGCCGTCAATCTTACAACTGAAATATATGTTTCCTTTGTAAACTTTCCTGTTTCATCCGGATGACAGCACTCAATCGATACCGTATCGTGATTTCTGCCATTAGACGCATAAGCGATCTCCCACGTCGGAACACACTGTATGATCTCTCCTTCCATACCAACCACAAAATGACTGCTGATATAATCGCCATGTCCATCCTGAAGTCCATTAAAATAATCACGGTTATTTTGGGCTGTACTCCCCGGATTTGCAGTATAATGAATCACAATGCCTGTAATCGGATCAGATGCGGTTCCCGGTCTTGAATATTCATTGATATCCAACAACTGCACATCAATCTGTGGTTCTGATGCATCAAGATTCAAATGGCTTGTTTCTGCTTTCTTCCATACACATTGATATACCATGAGAACTACTAAAAGAACAACTAAAACCATCATTCCAATCTTCCCATACAATCGCTGCTTATTAACATTTACACGTTTTCTTCTATTATTTTTTCTGTTATTACTTCTACTATTACTTCTGTTGTTTCTTCTCTTTTTCATTAAAAATGCCTTCTCATTTGTACTCTCATTTTCTATCGATTTCTTTTATCTTACCATACAATCCTTAAAAATCCGGAAATCAATTATGAATTTTTTATGAAGGATAAAAATAAAAAGGCATTTGGATCTATAAAAAACGGAACCGGGACATGTACCGAATCACCGCCATTTCCCAGTTCCGCATAACTACCTTGTTTAATTATAAAAATTCCAAATCAGCACCACATTACTCGTCTACACTGTAGTTTGGAGCCTCTTTTGTAATATGAATATCATGTGGATGACTTTCCTTCAAAGATGCTGCGGAAATCTTAACAAAACGTCCGTTTTCCTTCAGTTCTTCAATTGTATGTGTTCCACAATATCCCATACCGGAACGAAGTCCTCCCATCAGCTGGAATACTGTATCTTCTACAGTTCCCTTATATGCCACACGACCTTCTACACCTTCCGGTACAAGTTTTTTAGCATTCTCCTGGAAGTAACGGTCTTTACTTCCATTTTCCATTGCTGCAATAGAGCCCATGCCACGATATACTTTATACTTTCTTCCCTGATACAGTTCAAATGTTCCCGGGCTTTCATCACAACCTGCGAAGATGCTTCCCATCATACATACGTTTGCACCTGCAGCAATTGCCTTCGTCATATCTCCGGAATACTTGATACCTCCGTCTGCGATAATCGGAATTCCATACTCTTTTGCAACTTTATAACAATCCATAACTGCAGATACCTGAGGCACACCAATTCCTGCAACAACACGCGTTGTACAGATGGATCCCGGTCCAATACCAACCTTTACTGCATCTACTCCTGCTTCGATCAGCGCTTTTGTTGCCTCACCTGTCGCAACATTACCTGCAATTACCTGAAGATCCGGGTATTTTTCCTTAACCATACGCACTGTACGCAATACATTTGCAGAATGTCCATGCGCAGAATCCATAACGATCACATCCACATGTGCACGAACCAATGCGTCTACACGATCCAGACAGTTTGCTGTAATACCGATTGCCGCTCCACAGAGCAGACGTCCCTGCTCATCCTTTGCGGACAACGGATACTTGATCTGTTTTTCAATATCTTTAATTGTAATTAATCCCTTTAAATTTCCCTCATCATCTACGATCGGAAGTTTTTCTTTTCTTGCTTTTGCTAAAATCTTCTTTGCCTCTTCCAGAGTGATTCCTTCCTTTGCCGTAATCAATCCTTCTGAAGTCATAGATTCTTTGATTTTCTTTGTGAAGTCCTCTTCGAACTTCAAATCACGATTGGTAATGATACCTACCAGCTTTTTCCCCTCTGTAATCGGAACTCCTGAAATACGGTATTTCGCCATAAGATCATTCGCATCTGCAAGCGTATGTTCCGGTGAAAGATAAAATGGATCTGTAATGACTCCATTTTCAGAACGTTTTACCTTATCCACTTCCTCTGCCTGCTCCTCGATCGACATATTCTTGTGGATAATTCCAATTCCACCCTGACGAGCCATTGCAATTGCCATACGATGCTCGGTAACTGTATCCATTCCTGCACTCATCATCGGAATATTCAATTTCACTTTCTTTGTCAAATGAGTGGTAAGGTCTACCTCATTCGGAATCACCTCTGAATATGCCGGAACCAACAGTACGTCATCAAATGTAATGCCCTCTCCAATAATCTTACCCATGGCTTAAACTTCCTCTCTTTCTCCAACTGTATTTTACTGAGTCAACAGGTTACACAATCTTTTTTCACAAAAAGGTAACCGATAGTTTATCCGTTATGATACCGAAATTCAATATAGTTGTCAAGAGCAAAAGTGCATTAATTTTAGTAATATTTCCACCCTATTTTCGCCCCATTATATTTGCTAATATCTACTTATCTGTCTTTTTAATAGAACCCCTGTTTATCACGAAAAAAGGGACCGTACTTTCGTACAGCCCCCAACTCAGACATCTTACATCATGCCCATTCCAGCTCCGCCAGCCGGCATTGCCGGTGTATCTTCTTTGATCGTTGCTACAACAGATTCTGTTGTCAACAGTGTAGATGCTACACTTGTTGCATTCTGAAGTGCACTTCTTGTAACCTTTGCAGGATCCAGAATTCCTTCTTTTACCATATCTACATACTCTTCTTTGTATGCATCAAATCCATATCCTGCTTCAGATTCTCTTACTTTATTAATAATTACTGCACCTTCCAGACCAGCATTTGTTGCAATATGGAACAATGGTGCTTCCAATGCTTTCAAGATGATATTTGCACCGGTCTTCTCATCGCCTTCCATTGTCTCAGCAAGTTTCGCAACCTCTTTTGCCACATGAATATATGCAGAACCACCACCGGAAATAATACCTTCTTCTACAGCAGCTCTAGTTGCATTCAATGCATCTTCCATACGAAGTTTTGCTTCTTTCATCTCTGTTTCTGTTGCGGCTCCCACACGAATTACAGCAACTCCACCTGCCAGTTTTGCAAGTCTTTCCTGTAATTTTTCTTTATCAAATTCTGAAGTTGTCTCTTCAATTCCCTTTCGAATCTGTGCCACTCTGTCAGCAATTGCCTGTTTGTCTCCACATCCGTCTACAATGACTGTATTTTCTTTCTGAACTTTGACAGATTTTGCACGACCAAGCTGATCCAGAGTAGCCTCTTTCAGATCCATTCCCAGTTCTTCAGAAATCACCTGTCCGCCTGTCAGAATTGCGATATCCTGCAGCATCTCTTTTCTTCTGTCACCATATCCCGGTGCTTTTACTGCTACAACGTTGAATGTTCCACGCAATTTATTTACAATCAGAGTAGTCAATGCTTCTCCTTCGATATCTTCTGCAATAATCAGAAGTCTGGATCCTGACTGTACAATCTGTTCCAACAGTGGAAGAATATCCTGGATATTGGAAATCTTTTTATCTGTGATCAAAATAAACGGATCATCCAAAACTGCTTCCATCTTCTCCATATCTGTTGCCATGTATGCGGAAATATATCCACGATCAAACTGCATACCTTCTACCAGATCCAATTCTGTCTGCATAGTCTTGGATTCTTCAATTGTAATTACTCCGTCATTAGAAACTTTCTCCATTGCATCTGCAACCATCTGTCCTACAGCATCATCACCGGAAGAAACGGCTGCAACTCTTGCGATCTGGTCTTTTCCTGTCACCTTGCTGCTCATAGCTGCAATTACTTCTACTGCCTTATCTGTTGCCTTCTTCATACCTTTACGAAGAACAATCGGGTTAGCGCCTGCTGCCAGATTCTTCATCCCTTCGTTTACCATTGCCTGTGCAAGTACAGTAGCCGTTGTTGTTCCATCACCGGCAACATCATTTGTCTTAGCAGCTACTTCACGAATGAGCTGTGCTCCCATATTTTCAAAACCATCTTCTAATTCAATCTCTTTTGCAATTGTAACACCATCATTTGTAATCAGCGGTGCTCCAAAAGATTTATCTAATACAACATTTCTTCCCTTTGGTCCAAGTGTTACACGAACTGTATCTGCAAGCTGATTCACACCTTTTTCCAGTGCTGCTCTGGCCTCTGCGCCATATTTAATTTCCTTTGCCATGATTCATTCACTCCTATCATATTGTCCTAATTCATATTGTCCTAATTCATATTGTCTCAATTAACATTTACAAAAATTTCTTCTGGAAATGCCTCGAAACTGACTCGTCTGGCATCCTATGCCTCTACGATTGCAAGAATATCGCTCTGTTTTACAATGATGTACTCCTGTCCATCCAGTTCTACATCGGTTCCTGCATATTTGGAGTAGATTACCTTATCCCCAACCTTTACCTGCATAACCACTTCTTTTCCATCTATCATTCCACCCGGACCTACTGCAATTACTTCAGCCTCCTGTGGTTTCTCTTTTGCCTGACCAGGAAGAACAATTCCTGATTTTGTTGTCTCTTCTGCCTCTAACTGCTTTAACACAATCTTGTCACCTAATGGTACTAATTTCATTATGATTCCTCCTTTAATTTTGCCCTGTTAGCACTCATATATATCGAGTGCTAACCCATGAATATAAAATAGCACTCCACTTCTCATTTGTCAACAGTGATTCTATTTTTTTATAATTAGTTTATAAAAGGAGTCGCTTCCCCCCGTAAAACGGGTGGCTCGGCTTGCTGGGTATCCCCCCTTGTCACCAGACAGCGTCTCAAGGCGCCCCAGACTTTCTCTCCGTTCAAGTCACTATTGCACTTGACGCGTTGCTTATACTTCAACTTAACCCTTAAAAGGGTCTTCATACTCTTTTGCACTCAATTTATCTTGCATAATATCGTACTTTTCCTGATCTTGGATATGCTTTTTTATGATTGCTTCATTTAATCCAACTGTACTAACATAATATTCTTCTGACCAGAACTGACAGTTTCTAAATTTATATTTCAACATACAAAAATAAAGTGAGAGGCAAGTCACACCAACTTGCCTCTCACTTTATTTCTTGCCTTATTGATATATGAATTTTTGATTCAACTCTCTTATCTATGATGTCTGCGTTTTCTGTAAATAACGATGCCAATTGCTGCAATTGCTGCCAAAATACCAATCGCAGCCGGAACCATTGATGTTGTATCTCCAGTCTTTACTATAGCTTGACCATTTTTCTCTGGTGCTGCCGGTTTTCCCGGTTTACTTGGCTTATTTGGCTTATCTTCCGGTTTTGGCTTATCCGGTGTTATATCTTTCCTAATAGAATCTACTTCAAACTTTGTTTTTACAACATTTCCATGTACATCTTCCAACACCAGTTCGTATGTACCGTTTTTACCATAAACCTTTGTAAATACTTTCCCCTCTTCGTCTGCTGCCGTCCAGCCTTCCGGTGTCTTAATCGGCTCATTGGAAGTCAAGGTTACTGTTACAGTATTATCTTTCTCATTATACTTCTGCTCTACTGTTACTTCCGGAGCTTTTTCATCAATCAAAGTTACTTGAACATTTACTTCGCTTGAATTTCCTGCAAGATCTTCCACTGCTACAGTTTCACTTCCGTTCTTTGCATAAACTTTTGTAAATACCTTACCAGCTTCGTCTGCTGCCGTCCAGCCTTCCGGTGTCTTGATCGGCTCATTGGAAGTCAAGGTTACTGTTACAGTATTGTTATCATTCAGAGACTCCGTTGCTGTAATATTTGGAGCTGTAATGTCTGGTAATGCAAGCCCATGCCATGTATGACCATCTGCATTATACCCCGCATCTTCCATATAATTTTCTACTGCTTCTTTTGCTATTACAAGTTCAATATTTTCTGCTCCTGACGCAAATCCAAGTGCACCATCCACTGCAGGAGGGTTTAATCCATGAATTGTTAATTTCTTCAAATCCGTTGCCGCCTCAAAGAACTTCGGCGCAATCTCTGTAACTGTATCCGGTACAACCAGTTCTTTTACACCTTCTTGAACTCCGCCATCCGGAGCCGGAGCACCTGTTGCATAAACAGATTTTAAAGTCGTAATTGTCTGTCCGTTAATTATCTCCGGAATTTCCACAATTCCCGTATCGTTTGCAACAACCTTCCATACAATGCTTCCATTTTCCGGTCTGCCTTCTGTATATCTAGTATAAACCGGAATATAATTAAAGGATAATGCAGTTTCTGCTGTATAAAGTTCGTCAGCGCCTTTCACTACCGCTTTTACAGTATGCTCTCCATAGGTCATATTTTTCATGTCAATAGAACCCGGAATCTTAAATCCTGCCGCCGGCTGATTCGGTCTGTTATAACTACACGTCTTTGTTTCTACGTGTTTACCGTCAAGATACCATTCTACAATCGGAAGTCCCTTCTGTTCATTCCACTCTGCATTCATAGATGTTACATTAAATGTAAGTTCATTCTTGTCGTTTCCAGATACATAACCGCCATTTTCAAAATTCAGAATACTTTCATCCGTAAACCCATTTGGAACCATTATATCAATGCCTTCTACAGACGGTTCTTTTGTGACTACGACATTAGCCCAGGTATATATGTTTGAATCATCTTTGCGTTTCACTTTGATCTGCGTATATCCATTCATCTTATCTGCCTTTTTGTTTACCGAAATCAATCCTTTTTCTGAAACTGTAATATAATTGTTTCCACCAATCAACTCATATGTTGAATCCACTGGTTCGTTTGTCTCAACATCTACAGGATTCAGCTGGAAGGTCTCACCTTTTTTAATATAAATATACTTATGGTTGAGCTCTCCTAATGTGATATCGTTTACCTCTTCTTTAAAAATCGCATATGCTGTAACATTTGCTGTTGGAACATAGGTTTCATCTACAACATCACCTGTACCATCTTCTTTTGTATTCCATCCGGTAAATACAAATCCATCCTTTGTCGGTGCCGCAGGTAACTTATCGCCTATAGCTGTTTCCGCCACTACTTCTACAACAGTTTCTTCTTCTCCGTTTTTGAAAATAACCTTATGCAAATCTTTTAACTGTGCATATACTTTCATATCCGCATCTGGAATTGTCTCTTTTGTGAAGGCATCCCCGGAACCATTTTGTTTTGTATTCCATCCTGCCAAAACTTTTCCATCGATTTTTTCCGTCAAAGATTCTGCATAGCGCTCTCCTACAGCCTCTCCTGCAGGAACAAATGTCCACTGTGTCATCCAACTTTTCTGTGGTACACTGTATTCAATAGCATAACTTCCACTTTCTCTCAGATATAGATTATTCCATATAATTTCTTTATTCTTAAATACTTTCTTATCTTTTGCCTGTGCACTAATCTGCTCTACATACGCCGGAATTGCTCCCGCTGGAACAGTTACAGTGGCATATTTAGACGTACTGCTCACGCCGCTAAAAGCTCCTGATTCCACTGTTGGCGGAGTTGCTGCATGAATGACAATCTTTGTTCCGCTCTTATTTCCACTTCTCACCTTACCAAATTGAATATTTTTTATTTCACGAATTGTATCTGGTAAAGTTAGTTTTGTCAAATTATCTGTATATTGGAATGAGCCTTCCCCCAATACCTGCACTTTATTCATTGTTACTTTGTCCAACTTTTCACAACTTCCAAATGCAAAGTCACCTATTGTTTCTGCTGATTCCAGATTCAAGGTTTCCAAATACGGCAAATCATAAAAGGCACTTTCTCCTACTGTCACTACATCTGGCATACTAATTGAATGCATATAAGAATCCGGATTTTTTATTCCATTTTCCTGAATCTCTGTAAATCCGCCAAGTACTAATGTTTCCATATCAGAACTGCTGGAACCGCTTCTCTTTGGAGCAAATTTCAACTGTGCTGTATCCGGACTCAAAATCGTAGTCGGCTGACCTGCTTTATCAAGCAGCTGTAACTGATCGCCCACATTCATTGTCAAAGCTTCTAAATATGACAAAGTTTCAATATATGCCAGATCTTCCTGTGTCACTGTTCCTGATACAAACTCAATCTCTGTCACATCATTTATTTCCAACTCTGCCTTCTTAACCGCTGCCTGCAGGCTCTCTGCTGCAACTTCTGTATTATTGATTCTTACAGTCAGCGCTGTGCCAGTTTCCTCCGGCAATTTAATTCCATACCATTTCTTTGTTTCAGAATCATATCCTTCGCTCTCTTTATAAACCTCAAGAGCTCCATCCGGAATATTTAATTTCAGATTTTCTGCCACTCCTGCTGCAAATTCAAACTCCGTTTTTGCACTAATTCGAATCTGAGGAGGTACTGCACCAAATGTCAGTTCTTTCAAATTTGTAAAATGTTTAAATGTATTATGTTCCAATGTTTCTACAGACGGAAGACTGATTTTGGTTGTCGCTGAATTAGAATATGTTCCAAACGCATTTTCTGCAATTTCCTTCATTGCCGGAAAATTAAATTCTTCTACCTTTACTCTTGCTAGAGAATTTTCTTTCAAATATTCTAATCCTGGAGCTTCAAAAGTCTTTAAATCATAACATTTAGAAAATGCTCCCCTTGCAAGACCTTTGATATTTTTTCCCAAATAAACATGTTCTAAACTGGTTGAACTAGAACCATTTAACTGAAAAACATTTCCGGGGATTTCATTTCCTGATAATCCATAAACCGCAACATCATCAGCAATTTTAAATGATTTCAACTCAAAATCAAACCACTTTTTATGAGCAACTAAATAATCCAAATCTTCATCCCGAACAGCGCCACTCTTAAATTCAATACTTGTGATATTTTCTTTTGGATTTCCATTCGTTAATCCGAACTGAGCGATTGCATCCTCCAGGCTTTCTGCAGTATACTCTGTTCCATTTAGAACAATGACAGACTGCACTTCTGCCTTATTTACATGAATCTTACATCCAGCAAATTTTGTAGTACTTTCTGTCGCTGTTGTAAGTGTTGCCTTTGCCTGAATTGTAACATCTCCTGTGCCTACCGCAACACCCTTACCAGTGTTTACATCAAATTTAACTACACCGCTATTCGTATTCGCACTATCCCATGAACCAACCCAGCCTGCTTCTGCCGCTTCCGGTGTCACTTCATATTTCAGTTCAAACTCTTGACCTTCCTGTAAAGTTAATGTATTTGGTGTAACTGTAATAGGTTTTTCAACAACAGGCGGTTCAGGTTCTTTTACAATAGCCTTATACACATTTATTTCAGCAGCTGCCGCAAAAGTATCTGTTCCACCTTTGTAATTACTTGTAATATCTACTTTCAAATGATTTGCTTCCACTGGTGCAAACTGAATCAAAGTAGTTGCCCCCATTGCAGTTTCAGGCATTGCCTGATTATAAACAACCTTTGTAGTACCATCCTTCAATGTCGCTGTAACGACAATATCTTTCCACGTACCATTTTCTGCAGTACTTTTTCTTACATAAGACAACTGTCCTATTAAATATGTACCACCTAGATCCCATTCAATACTCTGTGGCAAAACAGACTTTGTCCCATCATAATTTGTATGCCACGTTGTATCTGCGTTCCCATCAAATGCATAAGTTGCCGGTCCATCTCCCCAATCTTTTACAGACACTTCACTGCTTGCTCTTACAGATGCTTTCATCGGAGCCTGATCAAGCAATTCATACTCTACCTTGTTTTCATCTGTTCCACCAGCTGCTTGTACCATAGGGACAGCTCCGCCTTGAATGATACTTAAAATCATTACAAATGCCATGGTCAAAGCAAGCCACTTTGTTTTTAATTTTTTCACTTGTTTTCCTCCTTTTCCTTTCCGAAGATGTTTACGTATCGTATTCTCTTCTAACTTGTCTCCATATACCTAAGTGCCACCTTTCATTTCACCCTTTTACATTCACCTTTTTGTTCATATGGACACAATTTTACTTATTATAACACTCATTTTCTGATATTTATATACATTCACTTTAATTTTCCAAATTCAGTAGATTATTGACCTTTTCTCGTAAAATTTTAACCTTTTTTATTTTATAAAAAAAGTCCTGCATTTCAGAATTGATTTTCTGAAATACAGGCTTCATTTTTACTTTTACATACTTCTTCCACGATTTTCTATTACATTATAAAAACCATTTTCAATACGGAACACAAGCATATTTCCATCTTCTGACTGAAACCGTTCTTTTACGACTCCAATACAATACAGCAGTTCTGTCTTTGTTGCTATGTAACACCGATACTTTGCATCCAGTGAAATCGCTGTCAGAGCCTTTTCTCTTAATTCCAGATACATGTAATCTTCTTCCATGTCATACTTAAATACTCTGGCCTTATGCGTTGCTTCATCCAGTACTTCATCCGCTGAAATTGTTTTTACCATACGTAAATCTACCGGATTTCCTTCGTACATTTTATTCTCCTCTTTTTACCAGCACTATTTCTGAAGTTACATTCTTTCCTTTTTGATCTTATCCAACTCTGTAAATACATAGTCATTTAAAACCTTAATATATGTACCCTTCATTCCGGAAGAGCGGGATTCAATGACCCCGGCACTTTCAAATTTACGGAGTGCATTGACAATAACAGAACGAGTAATTCCCACGCGGTCTGCGATTTTACTTGCAACCAGAATTCCCTCTACTCCGTTTAATTCATCAAATATATGAATAATTGCTTCTAATTCTGAAAAAGACAGTGTACTGATTGCAGACTGAACAATATGTTCTTTTCTTGTCTCTTCTGCATTTTCTTCATTTACGGAGCGAAGCATTTCAAGTCCCACCACAGCTGTTCCATATTCACTTAAAATAATGTCATCAATGGAATAGGTCTCATTCTGCTTATATAAGAACAAAGTTCCAAGACGTTCTCCGGCAATGTCAATCGGTGTTATAATCGCCTGATATCCGTTTACAGAATCTGAGGAAAATCCCAAAGTTTCCAAATTGACATTCTCCTTTGTGGATAATACGCTCAGAAGTCTCTCATTCAGCATCTCATCAATGTGAGAACCTACAGATTCTCCAATCAATTCTCCAATAGTTTCAACTGTATTACATTTGCTGACACCAAGAACCTTTCCTTTTCTGCTGACTACCAGCACATTGGAATTCAGTATCTCCGTTAATACTGCACAGATATCATTAAAAACTACTTTACTGGAATTGTTGTTATGGAGCAGTTTATTAATTTTTCTTGTTTTATCTAATAGTTGTACACTCATCCTTCTCCTCCGTTTCTCAAATTGTATACACAACTCACTTCAAATCACTCGATAAATTCATGTTATCATACAATTTTTGAAATAGCAATAAAATTTACATATCCTTTTTCAAATTTTTCACATAACCGCATTTTTCATCTGCACATGCTAATTTATTTCCTTTTTCTACCATATATCCACCGCACTCCGGACATTTTTCCTTTGACGGTTTTTGCCATGACATAAAATCGCACTCCGGATTATTTTCACATCCATAATATTTTCTGCCTTTTTTCGTCTTGCGGATTACAACCTCACTGCCACATTTTGGACATGGTACACCGATTTTTTCCAGATACGGTTTTGTATTCCGACACTCCGGAAAGCCCGGACAGGCAAGAAACTTGCCATGAGGCCCATACTTAATAACCATATTTCTGCCGCATTCTTCGCAGATTACATCTGTCACTTCATCTTCAATCTCTACGCTTTCCAATTCTTTTTCCGCAATCTTAACAGCTTCATCCAGATCCGGATAGAAATTACGGATTACTTCTTTCCACTGTACTTTTCCTTCTTCCACCATATCCAGAAGACCTTCCATATTGGCAGTAAAATTCACATCTACTATACTTGGGAAAGACTGCAGCATAATGTGGTTGACCACTTCTCCCAATTCAGTCATATAAAGATTCTTTCCTTCTTTTGTAATATACCTGCGGGCAAGAATCGTTGAAATCGTCGGAGCATAGGTACTCGGTCGGCCAATGCCCAGCTCTTCCAGAGTTTTTACAAGAGTTGCCTCCGTATAATGAGCCGGCGGCTGTGTAAAATGCTGTTTTTCCTCTATACTTTCTTTTTTCAGTACAGATTCCGGAGAAAGTCCTCCTACCAGAACATTTCCCTCTTCTTTTTCTTCATCTGATTCTGTATATACAGTACGGAAACCTTCAAACGTCACCTTGGATGCGGATACCGTAAATAAATATCCGGCTGCTCCGATTTTCACAGAAGTAGTCTCATATTTTGCAGGCTGCATCCGACTTGCGGTAAAGCGTTTCCAGATCAACTGATACAGGCGGAACTGATCTCGTGTCAGCGATTCTTTCAATGCTGCAGGTGTTCTTGTAATATCAGATGGTCGGATCGCCTCATGCGCATCCTGTATCTTCTTGTCTGTTTTCTTTTCTGTATTTCCATCAGCTACATATTCAGCTCCATATGTGTCTCCGATGTAAGCTCTTGCCGCTGCATCTGCCTCTTCTGAAATACGAGTAGAATCTGTACGCAGATACGTAATCACACCGACGGTGCCATTGCCTTTAATATCTATTCCTTCATACAATTGCTGTGCGATCCGCATTGTTTTCTGCGTTCCGAAATTCAGCACTTTTGCAGCTTCCTGCTGCAGTGTACTGGTAGTAAATGGAAGCGGCGCCTTACGAATCCGCTCTCCCTTTTTGATATCTGTAATTCGATATTCTGCATCCTCAATGGCTTCCCGAATCCGATCCATTTCCTCCTTGGAAGAAATGGTCATCTTCTTCTGTTCTGTTCCATAAAATTTTGCAGTCAAAGGGCGTCTTTCTCCCTTTACTTTCAATACTACATCCAAAGACCAGTATTCTTCCGGTATAAATGCGTCAATCTCCGCTTCCCGATCTGCAATAATACGAAGCGCCACTGACTGTACTCGTCCTGCACTCAGCCCACGCTTAACTTTTGCCCAGAGAAGAGGACTGATCCGATATCCTACCATACGATCCAAAGCGCGGCGTGCCTGCTGTGCATCTACCAGATTCATATCAATTTCACGAGGCGCTTTTAAAGATGCCTTTACCGCATTTTTCGTAATTTCATTGAAAGTAATGCGGCGCATTTTTTTCTGATCCAGTTTCAATGCAGTCGCAAGATGCCACGAAATTGCTTCTCCTTCGCGGTCCGGGTCAGTTGCCAGAAAAACTTTATCCGCTTTCTTTGCCTCCTTCCGTAAATTTGCAAGAATATCTCCTTTTCCTCGGATTGTAATGTATTTCGGCTCGTAATCGTTCTCCGGACCGATTCCAAGCTGACTTTTCGGCAAATCGCGGACATGTCCATTGGAAGCAGCTACGGTGTAATTACTGCCGAGAAACTTTTTAATTGTCTTCACCTTCGCCGGTGACTCCACGATAACCAGATAATGTGCCATATCACTTCATCCTCCACCCTGATTCAATGTATATTGATTTGTTTCACTTAATTTCTGATATAATAATTTTTTGAAATTTCTTTGATATATCCCTTGATCTCCAAAGCTGCCAGCAGCCTGATCATTTCTGATGCGGAAAGACTTGTTTCATCCATCAGGCACTCAATGCTTTTGGGATAAAAACCAACTGAACTATACACCATATCCTCATCTCTTTCAAGCATTTTTTTCGTTTCTCTATTTTTTTCCAAAAAATTCACATTTGTAAGACTCAAATCTTCCAGCAGGATTTCCGGTGAAATCAGGATTCCGGCGCCCTGCCGAATCAGCCAATTACACCCTCTGCTCAATTCACTGTTCAGTGGTCCCGGAAGCGCCCAGACATCACGTCCCTGCTCCAACGCCAGATCTGCAGTTATCAAAGAACCGCTTTTCTCCTTTGCTTCAATTACAAGCACCCCATCTGATAAGCCACTGATAATCCGGTTACGCCTCGGAAAATGAAACGCCAACGGCTGTGCCCCCGGCGGAAATTCAGATAAAATCCCACCTTCATGTTCCAATATATCCATATATAAGCCTTTGTGTTCTTTTGGATAACAAACATCTACTCCGCACCCTAACACAGCAAAAGTTTTGCCTTTTGCCATCAAAGCACCCCTATGGCCTGCTCCATCAATCCCTCTCGCCATTCCGCTGATAATCTGTACGCCTGCCCCGGCTAGACTTTCCGCAAACCTTCCCGCATAGAGTTCCCCATATCTTGTGCATTTTCGTGCTCCGACAATCGCAATACTCACCCCTTCACTTTTAGGCAATTTCCCTTTTCCATAAATTGCATAAGGGCAGTCCGTAAGCATCTTCAACTTTTCCGGATATTCATTTTCAAAATACAAATGCATCCATATTTTCTGTTCCTTTATTCTTTCCCATTCCTCTTCAAAAGATTTACTTTTTTGAGCCTTTTGAAGTATGTTTTTTTCCTCTTCTGACAAAAAATCCACTTTTTTTAACTGTGTTTCTTCTATATAATAAATATCCTTCGCACATTTCATGTACTCTCGCAATTTACGTTTCTTTAGATCACTGATCCCCTGCATCGATGCAAGCCAATATTCATACGCTCTATATTCTTCCAACTCCTGATTCACCTTCCCCAATATTTTTTATCTAATGTACGATATCCTACCGCCTCTGCCAAATGTGCTGCCTGAATCTTCTCTTCTCCCTCCAAATCCGCAATGGTACGAGCCACCTTTAAGATTTTATGATAAGAACGCGCCGTCAATGATAAATTTGTAAAAGCCTGTTTCATTAATTGCTCTTCTTTTTCTCCTAACAAACAATATCTCTCCAACTCCGCAGCGCCCATCATACTGTTGGACAAAATATTCGTACCTTGATACCGTTCTGTCTGAATCGCCCTTGCCTTGCAAACTCTCTCCCTGATATCCGCTGAACTTTCTTCCATAACCTGTGACTTTTTTCTAATCTTCAGCGCTTCATATTCTACTTTCGGAGATTCTACACATATATCCATGCGATCCAAAAACGGCTGGCTTAATTTCCCCAGATAATTCTGAATCTGCCCCGGTGTACACGTACACTTTGCACTTGGGTATGCACCGCATGGACAGGGATTCATTGCCGCTACTAACATAAAATTTGCAGGAAATAAACACGCCCCCTGTGCTCTTGTGATCCAGATTTTCCGCTCCTCCAATGGTTGTCTCAGAACTTCCAGAACAGATTTCTGAAATTCCGGAAGTTCATCCAAAAACAAAACGCCACAATGCGCCAGACTGATCTCGCCCGGCATAGGAATCACGCCCCCTCCTGCCAGCGCTCTCTTTGTTACAGTGTGATGCACACTGCGAAACGGACGAGTCTGAATCAGAGGATGATCCTCTTCCACTTTTCCTAAAATGCTGTAAATCTTTGTAATTTCCATACTTTCTTCCAAAGTCAGAGGCGGAAAAATAGTGGGGATCCGCTTGGCAGTCATCGTTTTTCCACTCCCCGGCGGACCTACCAATAACAAATTATGCCCTCCTGCCACAGCAATTTCAGCCGCTCTCTTTACTGCCCTTTGCCCACGAATATCCCCGTAATCCAAGGATTCTTCCTGATTTTTATCTGCAAGCATCTTTCTTTTTGCTTTCTTTTGCACTTTTTTTATTTCTTTTATATCATTTAGATACTCATACGCCTGTCTCAGGCTTTCTACACCGATAATTTCTACTCCCTCTGCCAGCGTTCCTTCTTTGACATTTTCTTGTGGAATCATACAGCGCTTAATTCCCGCCTCTCGCGCAGCCAGTACAATAGGTAAAATTCCCGGAACACTCTGAACCTGTCCATCCAAACTCAATTCACCGACAATTAGCATAGATGCCAGTTTTTCCACTCGAACATTTCCCAGCGAAGCCAAAATAGAAACCGCAATCGGCAGATCAAAGGCTGCTCCACGCTTTTTCATCGTAGCAGGCGCCAGATTAATGACAATCTTTTTCGCCGGAAAATCAAGTTCTGAATTCCGAATCGCCGTACGGACACGCTCCCCTGCCTCCTTCACTTCTGACGACAGATATCCCACCATGTGAAATACCGGAAGTCCATTTCCTACATCTGCCTCTACATTTACAAATTCTACTTTCAAACCGAAAATAGCTGCAGACCGTACACTACAAAAACTCATGTACACACTTCCTTTCCTGAACCCTTCTTCTGTTGTTTTGTTACTATTGATTCCAAATATGGAGTCGTGACCGAAACGGTCAGATGAATAAATAAGCCGGAAAGAATTCCGGCTGATGAGTGTATCTTATCTTATATAATTAGAGATGTCAATTCTTTTTCATAAAAGAAACATGCATTTCTCCTCTACTATTTGTAAATAGTCCGGCATGCCTTTTTCTTCAATCAACGACTTCTGATCCCTATGCAAAAACCATGAGAGAACAGTTGTTGCACACTGTGTATTTTCCGGTTGCAGATAGTATTGCACTTCAAACGGCAGTTCTGCCTGTGTTCTCATCCGCACCTTCAGACAATTTTCAGAAGGTTCCCCCCAGACAGGAATAAAATCATGTGCCCGGTAGCCGATGGCAGTACACATTTCCGGTATTTCCCGTTTCAACTGCAATACAATTCCCCAATCCACCAGTTCTGCCGTATGTGCATCTAAACGGCGAATAGCAGTAATATTCTTACATCCGGTCAGCTTTGCAGCCTCTTTATACTGCGGATTTGCAAATAATTGTTTTGTATTTCCACTGACTACAACAGCTCCTTGCTCCAAAACCACCAGTTCTTCGCAAAATCGATATACTTCATCCCGACTATGCGATACCATAATGACTGTCCCCTGATAATCTTCAAGCATCTCTTCCAGTTCCAACTGTAAACGATCTTTCAAATATCCATCCAATGCAGAAAACGGTTCGTCCAGTAATATCACTTCCGGTTCATATGCCATAATTCTCGCAAGCGCCACTCTCTGCTGCTGTCCTCCGGAAAGCTGCCCCGGCAAACGCTGTTCCAGCCCATTCAACCGAAACTTAGAAATCATTTCCCGTACCCGTTTCTGTATCTCTGATTTATTCCCCCGCAAACCGGATGCAATATTCTGTTCTACAGTCATATGTGGAAACAATGCATAATTCTGAAATAGATATCCTATTTTCCTTTGTTGAGGTTTCAGATTCACTTTTTGTTCACTATCAAACAGTGTTGTATCTTGTATACAAATCCGTCCCCGATCCGGAGTTTCAATTCCCGCAATACTTTTCAAGGTCATACTTTTCCCACAGCCAGAAGCCCCCAAAATTCCAATTCTAGACGCCTCACTGTGAAACTGTACTGCCAGCTGGAACTCACCCAGCATTTTCTTAATATCAATTGAAATCGCCATTTTATCCTATCCCTCTGTCTTTTTACCAACGTTTGATATGTTTCATCTGTTTACCGGAAAAGAGATTCATCAGACACACGACACAAAATGCAATCAAGATAACAATTCCAACCCACACCCCGGCGGTCACATAATCTCCATCTTGAATTACCATTGCAATTTTCTGGGAAATCGTTCCTGTCTTTCCCGGTATATTTCCAGCCAGCATCGAAGTTGCACCATATTCACCCAAGGCTCTTGCAAAAGTCAAAATTGTCCCAGATGCGATTCCTGGTCCCGCTGTCGGAAGTACAATTTTCCAAAATATTTTCGTTTCAGACATTCCCAATGTACGTGCAGCATAAACCAGATTTACATCAATCTGTTCAAATGCCGCTCTGGCATTACGGTACATCAAAGGAAATGCAATCACCGTTGCTGCAATGACACACCCCAGCCAAGTCTGCACAACTTTAATGTCAAACTGTTCGTATAGCAAAATCCCAAGTGGCCGCCTTCTGCTAAACAAAAGTAGCAAGAAAAATCCCGCTACCGTCGGTGGCAACACCATTGGAAGCGTCAGTATTCCATCTAAAACAGCCTTTTTCGCCGGCGAAGCCTTTACTACTTTTCTAGCAGTGTAAATTCCCAGAAAAAAGGAGATAACTGTCGCTGCACCCCCGGTTTTCAGAGAAATAAATAAAGGACTCCAATCCAAATTTTTTATCACTTCTACCATAGATTATTCAACCTCAGCATCAAAATAGTAAGATTCAAACACTTCTTTTGCCTCATCTGATAACACAAACTTCAAAAAGTCTTCTGCTGCCTTTGTCTGCGCCTCATCGGCCTCTTTATTGACAACTCTTGCAATTGGATAAATCACATTTCCAGTCAATTCATAAGGCACTGTTTCCAATATAACTAAGTCTTTCTCATATCCGTAAACATCTGAATAATAGGTGGTTCCCACTTCACAAGAACCTTCCACAACTGCAGACAACACTTTACTTACATTATCCTGTTCACTGATTTCCACACCACCCAGAGCTTCAGAAATTTCACTCGTAGAAATCTTAGAAACATCTTCCACCTCCGGGAGCATTCCCATATTCACCAATGCCTGTCGAGTATACTTTCCAACCGGAACACTTCCGCCTGCCAGAGCAATACTCTCTGCTTCTCCCAGATTCTTCAGCCCTGTCACCTTCGTCTCGCTGTCTTTCAAAGTCACAACAACAACTTGATTATTGACTACATTTGCTCTGGTTCCATCGACCATCAAGCCATCTTCCTCTAAAGTATCCATCTGTTTCTGTGCAGCGGAAAAGAAAATATCACATTCATAGCCTTCTTGAATCTGTGTCAGCAATGTTCCCGAACTATCTGCATTATATACAATCTTCACCTCCGGATGTTCCTCATTGTATATCTCAGCCAGCTCTGTCATAACCGTATTGAGACTCGCAGCAATAAAAACCTGGATTTCTGTCTCTTCTGCTGCCTCTGCGTTTTCTTCTGCATGTTTCTCTTCTTTAGATTCGCCTGCACAACCAAACATTCCCATTGCCAGTACGCTTGCTAAAAATATTGCCAACACTCTCTTTTTCATCAGCTTTTCCTCCTTCAATGTCCATCCTAATTTTCATTTCCACACTCCCCGGCTGTACCACACAAAATTCCCAATCCATGTCCAAGAGCCGGTAAGATATATTCCAAGTTTTCCCTCACTGCTTTGGGACTTCCGGGCAGATTTATAATCAACGTTTTTTTACGGATCCCAGAAACGCCCCGGCTCAACATTGCCCGGTTCGTAATGCTTAATGAATACCAACGCATCGCTTCCGCAATTCCCGGCGCCATCCGGTCACAAACTGCAAGTGTCGCTTCCGGTGTTCTGTCCCTCTCCGAAAAACCTGTGCCACCGGTTGTAAAAATCACATCCACCGACTCTTCATCTGCCAATCTACATAAACAGCCTTCTAACTGCTCCTGTTCATCCGGCAAAAGCAATTGTTCCTTCACCTTATATCCAGCCTCCGACAGCATCTGAGAAATGAGCGGACCGCTTTTATCTTCACGTTCTCCTGCGAATCCCTTATCGCTCAACGTAATGACTGCAGAAGTAAATCCTTTTTCTTCTTTGTTCACTTTTTCATTAACTTTTCCACTCATTACTATCCTCCGATCTGTACCATACGTTTTTCTTCCGTAATCTTTTGAAGCTGTTCAAAACAATGTTGTTCCGGTTTTCCCCAAATGGCTTCTCGCAATATTGCACGTATGCCATCTGTTATATTTTCCGATTCACACGCACTGTTTCTACGCAATGCCTTTCGCAGATCATACGATTCCCCATAACAAAGACAAGGTTTTAACTCTCCTTGTGCAGTTAGGCGTATACGGTTACAAGTTCCGCAAAATTTCCCATGTATCGCGCTGATAAAACCGATACTTCCCTGATATCCCGGAATTTTATAATATTGCGCCGGTCCGTTTCCATGAATCCGTTCATCCGGTTTCATCTGCGGAAACTGTTCTTGAAACTTCATCAACAGTTCTTCATTTGAAATCGGCTCAAACTGCCTTCCATATCCAATGGGCATCATTTCAATAAAACGTACATCTATCGGATATTCTTTTGCCAATGCAGCCAATGATGCCCACTCTGCCTCATTGATCTCCTTTTGCAGTACGACATTTATCTTTGTCTTCAATCCCACAGATAATGCCGTTTCCAGACCTTCCATTACCTGCACAAGCTCATCCCGTCCGGTAATCCATTGATATCTTTCTCTTATCCGGCTGTCCAGACTGATATTCACTCCATCTAATTTTATATCTGCAAGCTCTTGTGCATATTTACTAAGGAGGACTCCATTTGTCGTCAATGTAACCTGCTCGATTCCGGGAATTGCTTTTAATCTGGCGATCAGCTCCACACAGCCTTTTCTCACAAACGGTTCTCCTCCGGTAATCTTCAGTTTTCGGATTCCCTCTTGTGCTGCCACCTGACTGATCTGTTCTATTTCTTCATAAGTCAAAAGATCACCCATAGACACCAGCTCTACGCCTAGCGGCATGCAATATCTACACCGCAGATTACATCTGTCTGTAATGGAAATACGCATATAGTCAATCGTTCTTCCAAACTGATCTTTCATTTTCCTTCTCCATAAACTCCTATTTTCCAAACCCACAATTCGGGAATGTACAGATTGGACAAGACAGACACAGCCCGCCCTCGCCTAAGCAATCCAAATCTTTCTTTGTCAACTTTTCATCTGCCATTATTCTCGGTAATACCAAGTCAAATACGGTTCGTTTTGCATACATCACGCATCCCGGTAAACCTACGATTGGAATATTCCCATTATAGTATGCCAACATAAACATTGCACCAGGAAGTACCGGCGCTCCATATGTAATAACCTCTGCTCCTGTGTTCCGAATTGCCAAAGGCGTTCTGTCATCTGGATCCACACTCATTCCGCCGCTGCATAAAACGAGTTCTGCCCCCAATTCCAATAACTCCTGAATAAAACCTGTAACACGTTCCGGATTGTCATCACTGATCCGATGCCCGATCAATTCTGTATCGTATTCCGCCAGTTTTGCCTTCAAAACAGGGGTAAATTTATCCTCAATTCGCCCATGATATACTTCATTTCCCGTTGTTACGATTCCCACTTTTTTATGATGGAATTTCTTCAGTTCAAAAATAGAGCTTTCCCCGCAAACTTCTTGCGCATGCTGCATTTTTTCCTTCTCGATTACAAGAGGAATAATCCTCATTCCAGCCAGTTTTTCCCCCTTCTTCACTGGGAAATTGCCATGGCGGCTGGCAATCATCATTTCACCTAAACTATTGATTTTATTTAACTTTTCACGATTCACTTTGAGCAATCCATCGCACTCTGCAATCAATTCAATTTTTCCTTCTTTTACATCTGTCGGACACATGTTTTCATTTTTACACATCCCATAGAGAATTTCTGCCGCCTCGTTTTCATGTAGCATCTTCTCATTGTTTTCCCAAATATAAATATTGTCCTTTCCCACACTTAACAAAACCGGAATATCTTCTTCTGTAATCACATGTCCCTTCCGAAATACCGCATCTTTCGTCACACCAGGAATAATCTGGGTAATATCATGACAGAGAATCTGCCCAACTGCTTCTTCTGTTTTCATTAATTTCATAACCTTCACCTCATTTTTCAAATATACGCCGATATTCTTCTTCCGCAAATTGCTCTACCGATTTTTCCAATTCTTCGTACTTTCGAATCAATTCCAGCCCCGACTCAGTTACTTTAGCTGCTCCTCCAAACTTACCACCGGGCTGTCTGCTGACAAGTTCCAGCCCCGACTCTGCTTCTGCTGTTCGAATCATGCTCCACGCCTTGCTGTAGGAGATTCCTGTTTTTTCGCTTGCTTCCCGAACTGCTCCTAAGCGCTGTATCTGACGGAGCAGTGTAACCGTTCCCGGACCGAAATACGGTTTTGTATGCACAAGCCGAACCTTGACCTGTGCCCGGTTTAATTTTCGATGATGCTCCTCTGCCACCACATCTTTTATAGTTCCTTCTTGTACAGGTTCTACCGTCCCTCTGTCTCCTATTTCGACATATTGCGGTTTCTGATGCAACGATTTGATTGCTCCGCGCAATCCATCTTCACCACCATAATTCAAAATTCCCGAAAAAATCTGTTGATCCAAAACAACCGGATGTCCGCCTCGATGCTGATAGGACGGGATCACAACCGGTGCCTCAGCCATCAATAACTCTCCAACCGTTTCCATAGAAAAGAACGGCACATCTACCGGACAGATAAACACTTTGCCGCAACGGTCCTTCAAATATTTCAGCCCCAATTTCACTGAATCCAGCATTTCTGTTTTTTTATGATTTTCATTCGATAAAAATGTAACGCCAAATCCCTTGAGCTGCTTTTTCAACGCTTCATTTTGACTACCTGTAATGATCACAATGTCTTTGACCCCTGCTCGCTGAAAGTTCACTACGATATATTCTGCCAAACTCATTCCCTTCACTTTGGTAAGCGCCTGATCTGCACCGCCACGCTCACCTGTACCTGCTGCCGTAATAACTGCTCCAACTACTTTTTCCACTCCGCTTTTTTCTGTTATCTGCGTCATACCGTCCACACCCCCTTTTTCATTCTCCTCATCTATTCAGACAGATTTTCCGCCTGCGCGTACCTGTATCAGTTGTGCCGCTATGCTTACTGCGATTTCTGCCGGTGTTTCTGCCTGAATCTCCAAGCCGATCGGTGTTGTAATCCGTTCCAAATCTTTCTCCGTCAATCCGGACTGTTTCAGCGCTCGGAAGACTGCCGCCTTCTTCTTACGACTTCCTATAACACCGATATATTTTGCCGGAGTACGCAGAATCTGCTCCTGCACGATGGTATCATCCTTATGCCCCCGCGTCATCACACAGATATAATCTTCCTCGGTAATCGTTACAAATTCTGCAATCTTCTGCATATTGATTTTCAAGACGCGCTCTGCCTTTGGAAATAATTCTGGCTTACAGAACTCTTCCCGATCCTCCAGAATCACACAAGTAAAATCAATGGCACTCAATGCTGGAACCAATGCCTGAGCCACATGACCACCGCCAAAAATATATACTCTGCCCGGCTGCGTCAACCGTTCATAATAATATCGTCTGCCATTTTCTTCCACGAATCCGAATGTACTTACCATATTATCAAGTACATTTTCCGGCACATGCATTCCTGCTGTCCCGCTCTTTCTTCCATAAAAAGCCAATCCACCTCCGCATTCCTCAGTAATATCCAGAATCAGCCACGCCGTTTCTTCCCGTACTTTCAACTCCTGACAAAAGCGAATACTTTCTCTTGTACGCGTTTCTTCTGGATTCAAATAAGAAAACGCTACATCCACTTCACCGCCGCAGACCATTCCAAGATCTTGAACTTCATTCTGTTTCAGATAATAATGTGCCCGGCAGGAACATCCTTCCTTTAAAACTTGAAGAGCTCTCTGCTCTGCCTCATACTCTACAGCGCCGCCGCCAATGGTTCCAAAAATTCTTCCCTCTTCTCCTACAACCATATGTGCCCCTGCACCGCGCGGCGCACTTCCGGTACGGTCATAAACCGTCAGAAGAACCACTTCCTTTCCATATTTCATATAGGACTGTAAAGCCTCTGTCAATCCAGACATAACTTCCCCTTCTTTCTATTCTTTTTTCCGCTTTCAATCATCGTTCATTTTCGATTGTTTTTCAATAAACAATCGCTTTATATTACCTATATTACGAGCATAGCTCTATCAAGTCAAGGTCATATGTCCTTTTTTATATATTATCAATGGATTTTATCAGTTTCTTCCCTACGAAAAAAGCAGCCACGTTACTGCGACTGCCCTTTTCTCTACTTTATCCTCTTCTCAATTCCCTCTATGATTGCAACTTTTTCTTCCTTTGACAAATCAAGTCTGTTAAGGTAGAATATGCCATGTTCTTTATAAGAAAATCCTTTATTCTTTCCCTGATTCAAAAAGAATTTGTCCAGCATGTATTTTTATCACATATTTGTTATTACTGCTGACAAAATTATAGCCTTCCGTAGAAGATTGTGAATGGAATGATTCTTTTATTACATTTGAAATTATGTTTCTCATTTCATCTGTAATTCCAAAATCTGAATAAAATACCTGCATACTTTTTACCATAGCATCAAGATAGTAATTTGCCAATTCTTCTTCACTTTTAAAGTAGTTTAACCAATCTTTTATATCTACATGATTCCACATATCTCCTATCTCTAATATCATGCATGGACTTCCAATTATCACCTCATCATCTTGGTTTGTATCATATCCGACTCTTAGTTCAGGCATAATCTCAAAGCCATGTGAATCTCTGCCATTATTCCCATACGGACTACTGACAATTTTTCTGATTTTTTCATAATAATCTGCATAAATCATATCAGAATCATTCAATTCTGGAATAACTAAATTATCATAATCAACCCATTCAACTTGATTCCAATTTAGTCCTGTGTCAAGAGATTTTAATTTGGTATATGTAGAAACAACGTATGCTCCTCTTTCTGCTTCACCTAATTTTAATGTTTCTTCTCCTACACCATAATATCCGCTGTTATAATTATTTATCTGTACTGTCCATTCGTCTAGTTGTTCACTAAAAGCGTTATACTTTTCCAAAAACTTCTTATCAGAATCCTCATACACATGTTTTCCTAAATATACGTCTTCTGTTAACTTTTGAGATTCTTGCGCTATCTTCCTAATAATTTGGAATACTTCTTCTGCTTTTTCTCTTGATAATCTTCCTTGTTCCAAAAAACCTTGTTCTACATTTTCATATTTTGTATTTTCAATCAAAGCCGTATTATAGAAGAACTTTTCCATTTCTTCTGTATTTGTAAAAAATGCCTCTGGCGTATCAAAAACAGATAAGTTCTGAAAAGCCGTCAAAAATCCTTGAAAATCTATTGTTTCTGCGTCTTTCTCTCCCTTTTCAAAAATCTCTTTCAGTTTCTTTTTCTTCCCACTATTTTCTTCTTTTTTATCCTCTTTCACAATTTGATTTGAGTCTTTCTGCACTTTTTCCTGCTTATTTCCGCAAGCGCCCATACTTATACTCATGCAAATAAGTAATAAAATTAAATGTATTCTTTTCTTCATTTACTTTTCACTCTCTTCTCATAAAATCTTATAACTCTGTTTACCACATTCCTATTCGGTTCTTAGTACGTTTCTCTAATGCAATCAAAGAAACCTGTCTATTTCTTCCCATCTTTTCCTTACAACATGACCACATTTTTTACATTTATATACATAATTATATGCTTTTACCAATACCATTTTGTCGGTGACATTTTTTCTATTTTAGTCTATTCTCATCTCACGTTTTTCTATCCTTTCATTAATTCCTCCACACTCTTTACATCTGTACAGACATTTAAACTCTCCTACAATCACATCATAATCATCATGTATATACTCTTTTGTTTCACCTACAATATTTTTAGAAAACTGATGTCCGTATTTATCCCGAAATGTTGTCTCACTTCTCTTTACTTTAATATCATATCTATGTTCTTTATATTGCCTTAAAAGTTCTGCCTCTTCTAAATCCAAACTCATCCATGCACCACATTCTTGGCAAGAAAATTTCATTTTTTCATAATTTTTGATTCCTATATATGCAAAAATAAGAGCTGCAAACATTCCCATTATCATTATAATTTCTAATGCTGGTAGCCATATTCCAATAAACCCTAATATTGTTGGCAATATTGAAACTCCCATAAAAATGAAATTCCGATACACTTTTTTAAACTTTAACTCTTTATACTTTTCTTGTCCTGTTTTCTCGCTCTTTGACACTTCTTCGTGCTGATTGATTTGTCCAATCTCTTCTATACTTCTTCTCACTTCATGCCCCTTTTCATTATTACTTTCTTCAGAAATATTGAAACTTGATGCTTTAAAAGAGCTCTTTTCTGATTTACACTTATTTATTTTTTCTTGTTGATAATCAATAACAATATTTTTTAAATACCCTTTTTCCAACAATGTTTCTATATCAGAAGTCAATGTATCATTATCAGTTCCCATAACACTTGCCAATTCAGAAAACTGATAAAAATCACCTTCTCTCAAATACCTCCCATATCTTTTCGCAGAACAAATCAACTTTCGCCTTTTACGTGCAAGTTTCCAAAATATAATTCCTAAAACAATAAAAATTACTCCCATGACTATTTCTATAATTTTCTCTTCTACACTCATATTGCGAAATATATCTATTAAAACTATACTTACACCCATTGAAAGAAAATACATACTTGTTGTTGACCTCATAAATTATCAAAATACTGATTTACTTGCCTGTCTCTGAAT
>OMGQ01000658.1_pt1 | contig 29347 bp, 28 predicted proteins | sample 1646071 | NCBI WGS metagenome assembly OMGQ01 (sample SAMN05578585, study PRJEB25193) | human gut metagenome | biome: Human Microbiome; feature: human-associated habitat; material: feces | host: Homo sapiens | place: USA:Birmingham
TATCCTTGAAATAACGCTATCATATAAATAGCCGAAAATCCTATTATCTTTTCAATAATAAGTTGTATGGAGTATGAATAAATACTCTCATCGCTTTCTTCAATCAGTCCATCCATATACATGTTCTTTGTCAGCATATTTGCAATATATTCTGTCATGACTTAATCATCTCCATTTCACTTTATCTTTTTATTCGTCACTTCCTGTCTAATTCCGTATATCCATTGCAGAATTGGAAATTTTAAAGCAGAATTGGAAATAAAAAAAGTAGATACAACTATAAATCGCATCTACTCTTCCTGATTATGTATTAAAATTGCAACCTTAAAATTATTTTTATCATGTTTTATCACGCAGGAACCGTCATATTTTTCAACAGTTTCCTTTATATTTTCCAGTCCTATCCCATGTCTGTCTGCTTCCTCATTTTTCGTCGTTATGTATCTTTTTCCTACGATTACCGGTTTCCCTGAAAATGTATTTGTAACAGACAAAACAATCTGATGTTCTTCTTTTACAAATTTCATTTTTATGATTGGGTTTTCACACTGTTCGCTTGCTTCTATCGCATTATTTAATAAATTTGACAATATCAGAACAATGTCCTCATCTTTGATTCTCAAAGCCGACAGATCATTTACCTTAACAACAAATACAATGCCTTTTTCCCTTGTTTCCTGATACCTTGAGTTTAAAATTGCATTAACAATTACATTATTTGTATCAATGAAATCTGTGTGCTGCATGATTTCATGATTATATTGCTTCAAATAATGATTAATCTCGTCTGCTCTGTTTTCACTGGCCAACGCAGCAATCAGTGCAAGCTGGTTTTTATACTCATGTTCCCTTTTCTTCTGTTTATCATAGTTTTCTGAAATTGTCCGGTACATTCCGGTTTCATTTTTAACCCGTTCCAGCAATAAGCGGTTCTCTGTTATCTGTACTTCTCTTTTCAATATATCATTGATCAGACAAAAAATGATAATATTCATCACCAATAGACCAAATGCAATACAGATCAATATATTTTTCTGATGACTGCTTTCCGGGATTTCAAAATTCGTCAGAAGTGCAATCAGGACAATAATTGTATAAACCGGAACGATCGTAAATCTCACCCATTCCAATGTGGTGAGCATCTCCGAAGATTTTTTTACAACATATCTTCGCAGCACCATAATAAAACAGACCTGCAGCATCTGGCTTAAAATTCCAAGCAGCGCATTTATCAATAATGGTTCTGATAAACGTTCTACGGTAATTGCCGGAAAACATTTAGACAGCATCAAAATAGAAATATAATCCGTTATAAAACAGATTCCCTGATAGGATATAACAAAAATTGCTGTTTTTATACACCGCTGTCTGAAATACAAACACATGAAAAGTGTTCCTGCCCCGATAATAGCCACTTCTTTCAGGATAATGTCACCATCCAGTTTTACTGAAATAAAGTAGTCTGCCATGATCATACCACCGACGATCGCATACCGGCACCATTTACCTGGTAATTCTCTTTTTTTGGCAAAAGTCCCGATAAACATTATGCACAATATTACAAAAAGCACTGTATATAGTACTCCATAAATATCCATTTTCATTAAATTTCACCTCTGTAACAAGCAAATTCATTTCTTGTATCTAAAAATCTCGCCTTAGATATTGCAAGACTTTTTCCATTTGAAAGAACAGCCCGGTAACGCTCCACGCTTTCTACATATTTTAAATTCACCAGATAACTTTTATGAATCCGACAAAAATCTTTATTTGGCAGCAATTCTGCAATATCATCCAATTTCATATATATTGTATAATGAACTGCATCCTCACCCACCATATAAAATACCAGTCGATGCAGATTGCTTTCTATATAAAGAATGTTTTCCAGACTGATTGTTATTTTTCCCTCCTGAAAATCAAAGGTCATTTCATTTTCTTCGTAATCCATTTTATCAAGGATTGTGTCCATACACTCTGTCATTGCTTTTTCAAGGCTTTCATGATCCTTTATGAGATACCTTACTGCATCCACCTTGTATCCTTCCAACGCATATGTAATAAAAGCCGTCACAAAAACAATAAAAACATCTTTTGTTATTTTCCTTATTTCCTTTGCTGTCTCTATTCCATCTATTTCTTCCATATTCACATCAAGGAAAATAATATTATATTGAGAAATTGCTGATCTTAATGCTAATAATTCTTTTCCTGACTCATACATATCAATCATACATTCGCAGTTTTTCCCTGCCATATATTTTGATATAAGCTTCTTTTCTGTTGTTCGGAAATATTCTTCATCATCACATATTGCAATCGACAACATCACATTCACCTCCTCAGACACAGATTTCCCGGTTGGCACGCAGGGTGTCTATACAGCATCATTACCATGTATGGAGAAATGCACAGAATTCCATACTTTTTGATTATGCGCACCTTTATTCTGCTACATTCTTTGATTATACGCAATATTAATTTCAATTTTTATCATGTTACAGTCAACTGTGAAATGTTGTCTTGTGAATTCTTGTCATCTAAAATTCTTCATGATATGATATACTTGGTTTTTAAGAAATGATGTATACGAGGAGACAGGTATATGGTAGATCTGAACATTCCCGTCGGCGTTTCGGATTTTGAAAAGCTTAGGGAAAATAATTATTACTATATCGATAAAACCGGATTTATTTCTAAATTACTACAGACGAAATCTGCTGAAGTAACCTTAATTACACGTCCCCGGCGTTTTGGGAAAACACTTGGCATGCGTATGCTGGCAAGTTTTTTTGATATTCGAAAAGACAGCCGAACCATATTTGAAGGGCTGGAAATTTCCAAAAATACTGCTTTATGTGATGAATGGATGAATCAGTACCCAACCTTGTTTTTATCTTTTAAAGATGTGGATGGACTTACCTTTTCCAGTGCCTGCGACATGCTGATGTACACCATCTCCGATTTATACCAGCAGCACCTTTATCTGTTAGAAAGTGATTCTGTAAACGATTATGATAAAGAAATCATACATCATATCGCAGAACGCAAAGCCACTGTCTCTGAGATCAAACAAAGTCTTGTATTGCTGACAAAAGCTTTAGCTTCATATTATGCAAAACCAGTCATTCTGTTGTTAGATGAATACGATGTACCAATTGCAAAAGCCAGCTCTAATGGATACTATGACCAGATGCTTGAGATTATCAAAGGAATGCTCAGTACTTCCTTAAAAGATAATGCTGCCCTCCGGTTTGCAGTGATCACCGGATGCCTTCGGATTGCAAAAGAAAGCATTTTTACCGGAACAAATAATTTTGTATCTGACACCATTACAGATTGCCGTTTGAATGAATATTTTGGATTTACACAAAAGGATGTAGAACAGCTTCTGCGGGATGCCGATGCCATGGAACATTCCAAAGATTTGAAATTCTGGTATGATGGTTATCACTTTGGAGATGTCGATGTCTATTGTCCGTGGGATGTCATGAATTATATGCGAGATCTGCAATACAATCCCGATGTCAGGCCGGCAAGTTACTGGAAAAACACCAGTGATAATGCTATTGTTCGTTCTTTTATTGATTATGCCGGAAATACCATTACCCGGAAATTGGAAGCCCTGCTTTCAGGCGGATATATTACACAACAGATTGATGAAAATCTTACTTACGACTATCTGCATTCTTCCGAAGACAATCTCTGGAGTATTCTTTATCTCACGGGTTATCTGACGAAAGCCCGCAATGCAGATCTCCCTGAAAATTTGCCGGATGGTATATCCGCACTGATGATTCCGAATGCAGAAATCCGGGAAATTTTTGAGACAACCATTTTAAAATGGTTTCAGGAGAGCGCCCTGACCTGGAACCGTGAAACTCTGTTTCATGCCGTATGGAATCAGGATGCAAAGACAATTTCTATTGAAATGACAAAACTTCTGCGCAAAACAATCAGTTACCATGATTACAAAGAAGATTATTATCATGCTTTTTTAGCTGGCATATTTGCCGGAGCCGGTTATATGGTAGACTCCAATAAAGAACATGGGGAAGGACGCAGTGATGTGGTTGTGTACGACTCCCTCAATGGCCGCGTTGCTGTCTTTGAAGCCAAGTACGCCAAATCTCTCAACGATTTAGACACCGCATGTGAAAAAGCTGTGCAGCAGATGGATGATCTCATGTATGCCAAATCCTTTGAAGATGATTATGATGAAGTCATTTGTTATGGGATTTCATTCTATAAAAAACGCTGTGTTGTGAAGAAAAAATAATTCAAATTATCAGTTGTAAAACACCTCTGAAAAAGAAACGCCAGATCCGACAGATGAAGCCTGTTCTGGCGCTTCTTTGCAGATTTATCCTTATCCGCACTCGCGCAATAAATTTCTTTCCTATTTTTGTAATCTCTTCGGTAACCAGCTTCATCTGGTTTTCACCATAGATGACTTTCACTTGCTTTATTGAAACAGGTTTTGTTTCCCCATATATCTTTTTAATAAAAAAGTACAAAAATACGGAAACGTGACTATATTCTCACTGATTCCCACATTCCCCGCCATGAGTTTAATTCCATGCTTAATATCTGTATAAGTATCACTTTTTATTAGTTGGCGCATAGATTTGGCACGATTCGTATTTGCTTTTACTTCTACTGGAATCAGTTCATTTGCGCTTCGAATAAAGAAATCTTCTTCTAATGTCGAATTATCCTTCGAATAATAATAAAGCCCATATCCCTGCTTTACCAATGCCTCTGCCACAAAATTTTCATAAAGCGCACCTTTATAAATGCCAAGATTTTTATTTGCACGCAAGTCAATTTGTGATTCATCGTCCAGACTTGCCACCAATAATCCGGTATCCGAAATATATACTTTATATTTGCTTTCATCCACATTTCCTTTTAATGGCAATTCCGGAAATTGCAAACATTCACATACATTAATAAGCCCGGCATCTTTCAACCACTCTACACATCCCATATAATCCTTAGATCTTCCGCCCTTAGAGACTTTCGAATATTGAAATTTTTTATTTTCTTTAGCAAGCTGTGCTGGAATTGACCGGTATACACTCAGAATTTTCGCCTTATCCAGCCCTTGTGCATACTTTACAATATCATTTTCATAATCTACCAATAATTGATGCTGCAAATCAAGCGAACCCTCAAAAGTTTCTCTTTCAATATAACTTGATACAATCGCAGGCATGCCCCCTAAGATACAGTATTCCAGAAAAAGGTTTGAAAAAATCACTTGCTCTGCTTCGGAAAAAGCAACTCCTTCAAGCATATGACAAAGCATATCCGATATTGCTTCTTCCGAATACCCTTTTGCCCACAAAAACTCTTCAAAATCCATGGAGTACATCTGATAATCTGTTTTATACCCCACACTGATACTTGCAATTCGCTGATACTGCACCCCAAGTAATGATCCAGAACATATAACGTCGTATTTTCCATTTTCTTTAAAAAATTTAAGCGCGGTTGCAATCTCCGGGAAATCCTGGATTTCATCAAAAAAAATCAGTGTTTCGTTTTCTTCAAAATGTTTCGTCGGATCAATCCTGCTGATCAGCTTGATAATATGTTCTGCTGAAAACCCTTCCTCAACAATAACTTTATAAGATGGCTCTGTAATAAAGTTAATCTCAATTACATTTTTATAATTTTCCCGCGCAAATGTTCTGATCGTCTCTGTTTTTCCGACCTGTCTTGCGCCCTTTATTATCAGAGGTTTTCGATCTGGATTTTTCTTCCACTCCCTCAAAAATGCGTCTGCTTTTCGAACTAAATATCCCATATTGTGTACCTCCACAGTTTAAGTGTATCTATTATACACCTTTTCATGCAAACTTCTATAAAAATTTACATTTTTATGAGCGATTTTTTCTTCAATATTACATTTTTATGAGCTAATTATATTTATTTTTTACATTTTTATGAGGAAATTTACTTTTTTCAAGAGTCTATCTTGATCGTTTCTATCAATTTTTATGTTGTTTAATTAGGCAAATGTTAATTTTTTACCAACTGTAACGCATACCTGCATAAAAATTGATGGCTTAGAATACATTGTTCCAAGCCATCGTAAAAAGCTTACTATTCTGTCGATTCTGCCGTATCCGACTTCACATGATTTTCTTTGATATCCCATGTGATCGTATACTCTTTTCCTAACATCGTACCCATATTTTTTACATAATCCTCTAACATAGACTGCACCCTTTGTTGTGCCTGTGCTAATAAAACAGTATCATTTGCTGCTGTCTTCTCCATTTCTTTCTCTGCCTTTTTATAGGCTTTCGTCTGATCATCTGCATCCGCTATTGCTGAATTTTTTGCATAATAATAGGAATCCTTGGTAATGCTGTCGGGATTTGGTTTTGAACTTAATACCTTTGCTTCTGGAATATGTATTTTTACATTTTCACCATCTACTTTTACATCTAACTTTGAACTATCAATGCCAAGTGTAACTATCCCATCATAACTGATCCAAAAATTTTTATCTTTTTTCCATAATAAATAACCAGAAGCATTTTTTTGGTAGTATTCCGCTACGTTGTGATAATAACATTCCATCGTTGCCCATTCACTAATTGTTTTCATCTGTGAAAGCTGTGGCTCCATCTGCATAGTATCAGCAGCTTCCTGTTCTACCCCACAGCTGCAAAACAACCCTATCATTGCAACAATGACCAGCACTTCTATTGTTTTTTTCATTTTGCATTCTCCTCTGCTGTTATAATTTTTACTTTATAGTGATCTTCTGATGTCTCTGCATTTCTTACAAACGGTTCCACCAAACCCTTAATAGTATTTTCTGCATTCTTTTGTGCTGTTTCATAAATCATAGTTTCAGACTTACTTTTTTCTTTGATATCCTGAATACATGCTTTATATGCTTCTCCTGAAACCGTACCATCATTAGCTTTTTTCTCTTGAAACATATATTTTAAGGAATCAATATCAACCTCCGGATCGTCTAATGTTACCTTAGGCAAAGTCACCGTAATCAAATGCTCTCCCGATTCCTGTTCTTCCATTTTAATATCAACTTTTGTAAAATCTATCCCCGCTTTTACTCGGCCTTTGTATTTACAATAATAAGCTACTTTCGAAGGATCATCTTCATCCATAACAGTACAAATATCATTATATACACATTCATATGTAGATAACTGACTTACTTCAATAATCTTGTGCAGATTCGATTCTGTAACAATCTGTACGTCCTCTTTTTGATCAAATATTCCGCTTATAGACAGTATACCAAGCACAATAACCACTACAACAATTGCAATTATGGCTTTTTTTAACTTTTTCATTTGTATTTTCTATCTCCCCTCTTTTGTTGTGATAATTTTTTTCATATTATAATATATTTGTGTTAAAATCAACCTGTTTTATTGCAAATAAACTGCATTTATATATTACAAATGTAAAATACCCACCACCAAACTATTCTTTGGATCGAATAGAGGCCAGCACCTTCCAATACGCATCCTCATAAGTATCCTCTTTTATATCTCCAAACTCCATCAAATATATAATAAACCACCGGTTATCCTCTGGCGAAGGAAAACAGTAAAACCAACCTTTACCATCCATCCGTCCAATATCCGTATCCATCCAATGGTTGTATAGGTAGACAATTCCCTTTACTCCATAATCTGACACTACTTCCTTTTCTCCTGTCACTTTACAATGATCAATAGATTCTTCTAACATATCAATCATATTGTCATTATCTTCATAAAGGGCCTTTAAACTTACCTGATCCTCATCATCCAATGAATAACTTACACCAAAATAACTGAGCTTTCCTGCTTTCTCATCGGAGCAAACAATAAATTGCTGACTGTCCTCTGTTGTACTATCTACTTCCCATTCATTTGGAATATCCATAAGATAATTTTTATATGTATATGTGCTGTATGTTCCTTCTGCAAAAGCATTCTTCCTTACATCTTCCGCATCCACAGATAAAAGCATTGTTGCGCTATCTTTTTCATAAGTCACGATCAGTTTGTAGCCCTCCACATCGTGTGCCTTGAATGTTTTACTTTTTTTCGAATCATTAACAATAAATCCCTGCTTCCTGCAATCCCTTACATACGCATTATATTCTCCATAGGAAGTCCTATAAATTTTCAGTTTTGTTTTTTGATCATCTGCATGTAAAACCGCTCCGTTTTTAGACTTTGGCTCTGGTATTTTTTCAGTCAGATCATTTTTAGGCCATACATACGTGACTGCATATTGTTCTTTTTCTGTATCTTCCACAATGGCCTCCTTATCTTTTCTTTGTCCATTCCTTATAACAATAAAAATCATCGCTCCTAAAAACAATAGTACACAAATGGTAATAATCCCTATTTTCTTTCTTTTCATTTTTCTTTTCCTCATAAATTATTGTTTATGACAAAGAAAAGGACCTTTCGATCCTTTTCTTCATCCCACCATCATAAAGCAGATCCTATTGGATTTCTGCAAGCTTTTTCACAATACGTGCCTGCACTTTTGTATAGTAGGCGGCATCCGCAGTCGACAAATTATCCGTATCTACGTCATTTAACTTCTGCATGTAATCGGCATATTTCGTCATATAATCCGCATAATCATTTAACATTCCCGCCACATCATCAGAATTTTCATACTTTTTCATAAACTCGATATATTCATCAAAGAAATCTTCATAACTATCCATCATCTTCTTAAAATCCGCATCAACTGCCCCATCTTTCTTTTTAGAACTGGTTTTCTTTTTCTCCTTCTTATCAGTCTTTGAGGAATCTTTGGATGTATCTTTTGCGTTTTCCGAGTCATCTGTTTCTTCCGGCTCCTCTGTTTCTTCCGGCTCCTGCGTATCCTCCGTATCATCGTCCAGGTCATAGATATCTATATTCATTGTCTTTTTCCTTTTATCATAACTCAGCGAGAGCGTATATCCATCTTTATTCTCTGCATCATATGAATCTTCCGTCCCATAATAATCCACATTAAATCCGTTTTCCTTACATGCATTTATATAATCTGCAAACTGTGATTTCGACGTATTAAAAACGTCAATTTCAAAAGAATCTTCTGCATCCAATACAATTTCTCCGTATTTCGATTCCGGAACAGGCAACGATTTTACCAGCGTACTTGTCGGCCAATGATACTCTGTTTCTTTCGTCTTCATAGCATTACAACCACTAAGATTTCCCAAAATCATTATTCCACAACACATTACCATCATTAATCTTTTTTTCATTTCTCTTTGTCCTCCCTTTTTTGATCCTGTTTCATTTTTCTCAACACCGCTATGTAATCCATATACGTTTTTTCCTCGGTGTTTTTTTCTGTCGGAACCGGTAACATCCCATTTTGCTGTACATATGAAATAAATTCCATCTGTCCGTTAAGCTGTCTGATCTGTTGCCTTAGCCCTCGGATTTTCTTTTCCAGATACTGTTTTTGTTGTTTCTCCGAAAGTGTCAGAAGATACTTGATTTCCTTCAGATCAAGCCCCATTGCCCGATACACCAGGATCTCCCAGAGACGTTCCAGTGCAGCATCATCATACAGTCGATAATTGTCTTTCGACCGCTGGGCAGGCAATAGTCCTTCATCATCATAAAACTGCAAAGTTCTCTTGCTCACTCCTGCCAGCCGGCTCACTTCGTTTACTTTTTTCATTACGGCCTTTACCTTTCCCCGTACTTTTCAGCATAAACTATCACGCATACGTGACCGCAATACTGATTTCCAGAAATGCCATTTCTTGGTTGCATAAAGACCTTTGAAAATTTTGCGAGGTAATATTTCCAGAAATAAAAAAGCTCTGGAAAACATCTGTTTCCCAGAACTTTTTATCCTTTATTATTCATTTTTCTTACAAACCTGCCGGATCAGCTGAATCAGTGCCACCACTGCCAATGCTATATGCCCATAATCATCACAAGAAAACCCGTCTTTCTTCTTAAAAGCCCAGATTTTCATCCACCAGAATAATCTGAAACCGTCCTTTGACCCTGCTGAATCGGGTTGTCAGAATCTGACAGCAGATGCACTGTGGACTTTTACAGTCAAAACAGCTTCCGTTTTTGGAACATGGTGTGTCAATGCCAAATCGCTGTGCATTAATCGGTGCCGCCTCATTCCGCGCACGGTGCAGGGCGTCTTCCTCGGATTTTACGACTTTGTTCATACCCACAATCAGCAGAACATGCTTTGGTCCATAGGCATACGCAGCCACACGATTGGCATTTCCGTCAATATTGATAAACACGCCATCCTCGCTCATGGCATTGACACTGCCCAAAAAATAATCCGAGCTGAATGCTTTCCGCGCAATCTCCTCTTTTTCCTCCGGGGTTTTTACTTTATCCCGGTCATAAAATTCATAATCACCGTTGGAAACGGCATCGTAGAGACCACACTCCTTTACAGAAGTTGCACCGCCCATGTTGATACTGCTGCCCTTCGGGATCAATTCGAGTGCTTTCTTTACGGCCTCTTCTTTTGTCTCTACATAATATGCTTCCATGTTGCGGGAATTAAGTGCCTCCACAACACGCGCTCCCAGCTTCTCATTTCTCATTTTTCTTACGTCCATTGTGTAAACCTCTTTTCCAAATAGCTACGCTATGATTTCATACTGCATCAGCTCATATTTGAGTCTGCTTCCCTCCATAATTTCCGGTGGAAGCAGTGCCCGTGCCACAAGTTTCAGATCATCACTTTCGATATCTGTCCGCTTCAAATTTGCATAATCTCCATCAATACTGACAACTTCATAATACCATGTTTCCATATGTCACCTCCATTTTTAATCTCACAGGCTGCTTAACGGTGCTACATGGATATGATGTTTTACATATTTGTTGATCCCCTGTACCAGTCCGTCCGCAAGTTTTTGCAATTTCCTGTCACTATGATCCGAACACTGGTTGCCCAGTTCAATATCAACGGAAGGAATTGTACTGTACGAAGTCTGCGTCAGATCAATCTCCGTAGCACCGGTTCCGTTTATTTTAATCTTTTGGGAACGCAGCCCTTTGATCAGTGATTTCCCCAATGCGTCATGTTCTTCCCAGTAAGATGCAACCGGACGCATTTTTTTGAGTTTTTCGGGAACAGAAGCATAAAAGCATCCTTTGTCGTAAGAAAGTCCATCGCTGTCCCAATGCAGCGCAATATGACAATCCGCTACATTGTTACATATGACGGTACGCGCCACGTTATCCAATTGTACATCCTTTCCATCCCGGACCATGAGCACATCATACCCCTCTGCCAGCAGTTTCTTTTTCAGAATCCGTGCCATACGAAGCGTCACATCACGTTCTGCCGTTCCGTCCCGAAATGCCATTCCATCTGAAACCACCACTGCTTTCACAGAGCCTGCCGCTGTCGTTCCTCCGGTCACCTTTGCAGAGCCATCCGGATGACACAGCGTTTTGACCGATGAACCGCCTTTCGTTCCATGTCCCGCATTGACTGCAATCACAATGTCCTTCCGGTTCTTTTTCGCCTTGTACATAACAGCATAGCCCGATGTAATTCTGGCATGATCCGCATATTTCCAGGAAGAGTCCAGATAAATTTTCTCCTTCCCCTTCGCATATCCGCATATCGGGAAACTGATGACCATCAAAAATACAATTAGAAATACTATCCCCTTTTTCATATACACTCCTCTTTCTAAACATTCGACAGTTTTTATCCCCCTGTAGGAGCAAAATATCTTTTCACTGTCTTTACTCTACCTCATTTTTTATGGTAACACAAGATAAAATCCCCGTGTCGTTGCATTTCAGTGCCTTTAAGAGTATCATTACCATGATACGAATTTTAGGAGGATAAATTTATGAAATTAAAAACAAGACAAATCACTGTTACAGCAATTTTACTCGCAATCTGCATTGTAAGCCAGTTTTTCAAAAATGTGAGTGTATACCTTACAGGTCCGATCATCAACGCTGCCCTGATTCTGACCACTGTCTATGCCGGGCTGGCATGCGGCATTATCTTAAGTATCATCACCCCGATCACATCCTTTTTCATCACCGGAAGCCCGATTATGGCAGCCATTCCGGCAATGTTTCCATGCATTATAATCGGAAATGCAATTCTCGTCCTTGTTGTTGCCCTGCTCCACAAAAAATTCGGGGAAAAAGCAGGACTTCCGGTATCTGTTGTGATCGGTGCTGTATTAAAGGCTCTGTTTATGGGAATTCTTATTTCTCTTATTATCTTACCAAATATGTTGCCTGTGAAAATGCAGCCAATGTTACATGTTCTGCAGCTGCAGTTTTCTGTCACGCAGCTGATTACTGCCCTGATCGGCGGGGTGTATGCAATCATTATTCTTGCAATATTGCAAAATACCACTCTCGGTGAGCAACGGTAAAAACATGAATGGATGCCATATAAAAAGAGAACCCCCCGGTAGCCGCCGCTACTGAGGGGTCGTTTTGTGCGCATCACTTTCAGCCACACATTTATAAAATTTTATTCCATATTTTTAAGTGCCTGATCCATCGGAATCTTCTTGATTCTCTGGAAATCAAATACCATAACAATCAGATATCCGATCAGCACAAATCCAAACATTTTTGCATAACCAATCGGTGTTACGCGAAAAGCGAACCAGCCGCTGTAGGAAAAGAGCATCATCCGCCATGCCGCGGCCATAACAAGTGTTCCAAGAATCACACTGATGAGATCCGCGATTACAACCACAATACTCGTCGAAAGCAGATACAGACTCGCGATCTCTTTGTTTTCGTACCCAAGGATTTTTGTCATGGAAATTGCATTCTCATTCTTTTCAATGATCAGCTTTGTCAGAAGATAGATCATAACGGCTGCCAGAAGGATACACAGTACCTGAAAATATGTCATGTAAGAACCCATGGAATGATCCAGCTGATCTGCCATTTTTGTAATATCATGGATTGTAATGGTTGTTGCAATGTTATCCTCATCAATATCGGTAATTTTACTGTCGGATAAGAATCCGCTGAATTCATTTTCCTTCAGTTCAAATACCTTTCCGTAATTGTCAATGGACATAAAGACCGCAAGGCTCTGGGACTTATGATACAGTCCTGCTACTTTAAACTTATAAGATTTGTTCTCATACTTTTCATCCAGCGATACCGTATCGCCGGCTGCAAGCCCATATTTATCGGCAAACGAAGCAGAAATATAAACTTCGTTTTTCTTAAGGGAACTTAACTTTTTAATCTTTACATAGTTACTGTCATCCGCGATTCCGTATACGGAAATTTCCTCATCGATCGCATCACTCTTTTTTACAAGTGATGTCATGTTAAACTTTTCGGCATCTTTGTTTTCCGTTGTAATCCGTTTATTATCGTCATCTTCATAGGATTTAAGCACATACTGGTATTTTGCAAACATCATGCCATCCGTGTTGCTCTTATAATAATCAAGCGTATCCGGCATGCCCACTGCCATGGCAAGCATGACCATGATAAAGAAAATACCGACAAATAAAATCAGGTAATTTGCGACATTCTGGAACATGATCCGCAGGCGGAACCGGCCAAAAAAGCTCCATCCCGGCAGACGCATGGCTTTTTTATTCTTTGTCTTTTTCAGGTCATGACGCAGAAACTGCAGTGGTGTATGCTGCATCATGCGCACGATCACAATCAGGTTGACAACCAGCATCAGGATCACCGGAACCACCGTGGTCTTAAAGAATGCATCCGGATTCCAGATCGTGTAATACGTTGGCAGACTGTAACTGTTGTAATACATCGACACAACAATATTTTTAAACACCGTATAGCCGAGTATATTTCCGACAATCGCAGCCAGCAGTGTTACAATAACCGGCATGGACAGATAGTGCCGCACCAGCTCTCCCTTCGTGTAACCGGACGCGCGCAGCGTTCCGATCGCGGAGGACTCTTTTGCAATCGTATTGCTGATCGTCACGGCAAAGATAAATGCGATGATTACCACAAGGATATCCAGCAGCACACCGCCCATGGCTTTGTCCGATCCCATATCATCGGTTGCAAAATTGATCGCCGGATTTCCGTATTTCGGTGTGTAATCTTCGAGCTCATTGTCCGCAACAACCACCTGTGTGAGCAATGCACGCATAAAATTATCAGAGCGTGTTTTTTCCCCGGCCTCATCCGCAGGCTCCGTTTCATATTTCCATGCATAAGTATAGTGAATACTCTTGTGCAGCCGGTCGAAACCGCCCTGTGTCACCATTGCCACATCAAATTTCAGTGCATCAAACATCAGATCTGTGGTCTTTTCATGTAAGGTGGAGTAATTGACATACGCAAGCAGTCCCACAACTTTATAAGTCTCTCCGGAAACTGTGATGGTATCTCCCACCTTTATTCCGACATTGTCGGCGTGCATACGGTCAATGGCAATTTCATCCGCCTTCTGTGGAAAACTTCCCTGCAGCATGCATGCCATGTTGATATCCTTTGTCTTTGCAAATACGCGGATCGTTCCATCCTTTTTCCCATCGTTATTATAATCTTCTTCCTCATTTCGGAAAAAGTTTTCATACAATGTTGTCTTTGTTGCCTTAAAATCCGCTTTTTCACCGGTCTCAATTGCCGAAAGCAAGGTGGCATCTGCCTGTTTTTTTAGCTCAAAATGACCGTCTTCCTGTTTGTATTTTGTCACGCCTTCGTTTGCCGAAGTAATCATACTCTCGTTTGCCACATACATACCGGACACAAAGCCGATCGTGAGCACAAGAAACAGAAATACAACCAGATATTTTTTCCAGTCCCCGATCAGTTCTTTCGGTATTCTCCTGATCAGGGGATTTTTCATTTTTTTCATAGCAGCCCCCTTACCATTCCAGATCTTCCGCGGATACCTTGTTTGTATTGATGTCGTTGTGGCGCACCGCACCGTCACGGAGCTTGATCACATGGTCTGCCATATTTTTGATCGCCTCGTTATGCGTTACCATAATGATCGTGTTGCCGTATTTTTGATTGACCTCCTCGATCAGCTTTAAGATCTCCTTGGAGGTATTGTAGTCAAGTGCTCCCGTTGGCTCATCGCAGAGCAGAATATCCGGATTTTTTACAATCGCACGGCCGATGGAAACACGCTGCTGCTGGCCTCCGGACAACTGGTTCGGCAGTTTGTAGCGGTGCTCGTAAAGTCCGAGCGTATGTAACAGATCATCAATATCAAGGGCGTTATCCGACAGATATGCCCCCACTTCAATATTTTCTTTTACATTTAAATTGGCGATCAGATTATACATCTGGAATACATAGCCGAGATGCTTTCTGCGGTACTGTGTCAACTTTTTCTCACTCATATCCTCTAACTTATCGCCGTTGATATTGATGTAACCGGAATCAGCGTTGTCAATCCCGCCAATGATATTGAGCAGTGTGGATTTTCCGGAACCGGATGGTCCTAACAGCACACAGAACTCCCCTTTTGCAACGGAAAAATTCATGCCGCGGAGTACTTCCTGACGCGTCTGTCCGCTTCCGAATCCTTTCTTTAAATCTACAATTTCCAAAAACTTCTTTTCTTCTTCTGACATAGAAACTCCCTTTCTTTTTGGTTTTACTTTTCATACTAATATTAGTTTTATCTAACCTCTGGTTCTTTTTTTAGGTCTCCCGCAAAAAGCGAAAGACCTGTGCTTCTTTTCTGAACCTTTTGTCCAAACGCGGACGATCTGTGCTTCTTTTCCCGACCTTCCGTCAAAACATGCGGACAGCCTACGGTCTGACGAGTCCGTACCAGCCTGCCAGCAGATATTTTACGCCTTTTTCCGCAAACCGCAGTGCTTCTTCCTCGTCATCAATGTGCGTTACCATAAATATAAACATATCGATCTGTGAATGGGACATCCAGTGTACAACGCTTTGTTCCACCATCGGCACATGGTAAGCTTTGCACATCGCTTCACAGATAAATGCATTATGCTCATCCATCTGATCGACCAACCGGTCCGGCATACGTTCCATGCTTGATCCCTGCGCTTTTGTCAGCACTAGAAGCACTTCATCCCGGTAGGTGTACAGTTCATGAACAACCTGTGCGACTGCTTCAAAATCGCTGCTGTCATCATGCTCTTTTGCTTTGCCGCTCTCCATCTCCCTGACTTCAAAAGAAAAATGCTCCCGCAGAATCTCATTGAGCCGATCCATAAAATTTCCCACTACTTCACAGAACAGATCGTCCTTATCCTGAAAGAAAAAATACAGTGCTCCTGTGGTCACACCCGCCTTCTGGCAGATTCCTCGGAGGGATGCCCCCGCAAACCCTTTCTCCATAAATTCTTTTTTGGCACATTGGATCAGGTGTATCTTCGTCTCGCTGTCATGTATCTTCTTTCCTGCCATGGTACGCTCCCTGTAAATAAAAATGCAACATAACGTTGTTATGTTAGATAACACCGTTATGTTACATCATTCCCATGTCTATGTCAATAGAAAAACTTATGCATTTTTCTGTTTGTGTTTATCATAAGCAGCAAACATGCCGGCAAGCAGTGTTCCTGAAATAGAATGCCAGGTGCAGGAAACTGCGCAGATGATCGCAGACTCCGGTGTTGCGGAAAACTGTGCGGTCGTTGTGGCAAGGTTTGTTGCCAGTCCCGCATTCTGCATGCCAACTTCGATGGCAATGGTTCTCTTTTTGGCGGTATTCATGCCAACAAGTTTTCCTGCTCCATAACCAAGCAGATAACCAAGTCCATTGTGAAGAAAAACAGCTACAAAGATTACAGCTCCGGACTGGAAGAACTTCGCGCCCTGGGAAGATACCACACCACCAACAACACACGCCAGCCCCAGTACTGCAATACCCGGCATAATTTTCTGTAACTCACTGAACATTTTCTTTTTCCCCAGCAGATAGTTTAAAAGGAAGCCCAGTGCTACCGGAAGAATAACCGTTTCCACAATGGAAACAAGCATTGGCAGTGCCTTGATGGAAATATTGGTTCCGCTTGCCAGAAGAGAAACCATAAGTGGTGTCATGATCGGGGAAAGAATCGTGGATACGGTTGTCATTCCTACGGAAAATGCCACATCTCCACCACAGAGATACGACATGATGTTGGATGACACGCCACCCGGACAACACCCTACCAGAATGAGTCCCAGTGCAATGCCGGCAGGAAGATGCAGCACTTTCGTCAGTGCGAATGCCAGAAACGGCATAATCAGATACTGTGCCAGTGCACCAACACAGATATCGAATGGTCTCTGTGCCAGAATCTTAAAATCCTGCGTTGTCAGTGTCAGACCCATACTGAACATAATAATACCGATGATGATCGACTGACTTGTAAACTTATTGGAAACCGGATCGGTAAATAACTGATGGTTTACCCATCCCATCATTCCCGGAACGATAAATGTTACTACCGCAATCGCAATTACCACAATTGATGTGTAGTCCGATAACCATTTGCTGAGTTTTTGTAGTGCTTTCATAAACTTTTCCTCCTTGGTCTGTTCACTGAAAAACGAATTCAGACATTAAAAAAGCCCCTTCCCAGATACTACTCTGGAAAGGGACGAATAAAATCCGCGTTACCACCCTGATTCCACAGAAAAACTCTGTGACACTTCACATACCAACATATGCTATCCCATAACGGAGGAAACCGGCAAAGTTTACTCACAGATGTCTGCTTTCAGCCCGCTTCTTAGAGAGGATCATCCATATCCGGCTACTACCTGTTCGCACCACCCACAGGCTCTCTGAAAATAACGATAAGATACGATGCTGTTCTCGTCAACGAATTTCGGTGAACAATATTTTCTTTTCGATGACTATTATATTCCCCTGTACAGATATGTCAAGGAAAAATTTTTCCACCAACGCTTTTCTGATTGACTTCTCCGTTTGCTCTTATGGGACATACATTACATCTTTTTCTCTATATGTCCCCACAACTTTCCATCAGTCTTTTTCAAAATGCTGATAATCCTTCGAATGTGTCCAGTCCCCACCCCAGGTAAATCCATATCGGGTAAAAAGCTTGTAACACAGATCATTGTGATCAATCTTGTGCGGAAAATCCCCACTCCGGTCAACATATGCTTCTGCGTTTGCAGGCTCAATCGACAGCTTTCCGTTGACGGTTTTTACATAGGGGTTATAAAGTGTATTGATGTCAACTGCCATGCCCAGACCGTGTTTTGAGATTTTTGTCGTGTGGGAAATGAAACGGAAATTAAACGCAGAGGAATTGTTATCGCTCATGGATGCCTCATCATCCGCATCGTATTCATCCACCAGCCGGACTTTTTCAATGGGATATTCTGCCTCATACAACTGCCTGAAAATGGCAAGGACATCCTCTGCAATGGCTTTATTTACCACAAGTTCTCCCTCTTTTGTCTGACCGTCAAACCCCATGTGGAGCACATGAAGATAGCGGAGATCTTCCCGCGGTACGGTACAATCTGCCTTGTATGATTTTCCCTGCATCTTCTCAAAAATATCGTCCGGAATCTTGGAAATATAGAACGCTTCCTCTGTGATACTTTTCCCGATACGGTCCGCATTTTCAACACTTTGTTCTTTCTGCGTATGATCCGGTTCGTTCATGTTTTGTTTTTTCTCACTCAGTTCTGTCCCTGAAGTCCTGTGATCCTGTTCTTTTTCACTGTTCTCCTGATCCGCAACCTCAGACTTTTTTGTGCTTGATTTTTCCGGATGCCGGATCAGACGGCTTCCGGTTACGACTGCGGCGGCTGCAAGTAACACGGCCGCAGTAATGATCATTCCTTTTTGTTTTTTCACCAGTTTCTCCTTACTGACACGTTTCCCTTTTCTGTAAACATAAAAATTCATCCGCTTCAACATGATAACACCGCTAAGCCTACGCTATCGAAAAAAGTGTCATGTGAAAGCCCGAAGGCCGCATTTCTGCACGGATGAATTGTGTATATTTTAGCACTGATTTTTGGGATTTGCTATATTTTCATAACAAAAAATGCATTTTTCTTTTAATGCACCCTCGAAAAATAATCCATCAGAATTCCCTTAATATGATTATACCTTCTGGCATAAGAATTCTCCACCCGTATAATCTCCATATTGTGTGCCTCACAGATGGCATTTTTCTTCCGGTCGCGCTCCTGCACCACCGCATCCTCAAAATGCTCTTTCCCGTCAAGTTCGATTGCCAGAACCGGCAGTTCCTTTTTTCCCTGCTTTTCGTACACGACAAAATCAAAGCGCCCCATATAAAACAGATCATCATATGTCATGTTGTCCTGAAACACCTGCGATATGGCAACTTCTTTGTGAATCACATACTTACTCTGGGAAAGCCAGATATTTTCGAGCGCATGCGTCAGGTTTTCAAGAAATGCATTTTCGGTAGCAGTAGAAAACGGCTGGATGCCAAGTGCACGGGAACTGATATGTTTTTCCGTGATCTCTGACTTCCCGTTGGTTTTGATGTACTGCGCAAGTTCATAAAGATCATCGTCTGCCTGTCCTGCATGCAGACGCTCCAGTTCTTTGCTGTCTGCGAGCAGAACAAGTTTGTCTTTCGCCCGTGAGGTTGCAACATTGATCAGTTCCTTATTGTTTTTCAGCCACTGATAGGTACCGGCATTGGTGCGGTCGGACAGTGCCGTGGAAAAAAGCACCACATCCTTTTCATCTCCCTGAAAAGCATGCACCGTTCCACAGACTAAATTTTCGAGGTGGTTTTCTTTGATCGCCTGCTCGATCAGTGCCCGCTGGTTTACAAACGGTGTGATCACCGCGATACTTTTGTCCGTGTTCTGCTTCGCGTATGCAATGACCTCGTCTGCTTCCGCCGGAGATGTATTTTTGATCTCGGCACGATCGCTTTTTACATCTACATAGACAAGCGGCTCCGGCTCTTTGCTTTTTGAACAGATCTGCAGTTTGGAATTGTAATATTTTTTATTGTTAAATCCAATAATTTTTCTGTTGCAGCGGTAATGGCTGCGCAAAAGCACTTCATCACTCACCGCATCACATGCCAGATACGTTTTATAAATCGAATTCTTTCTGTAATCATATTCCTCTGCCACATGATACCGCCGTCGCAGCTTGCGGTTGATCAGTTCTCCGAGCAGAATAACCGGATTCAGCTGCTGCGGATCTCCCACAAGCATCAGTTTCTCTCCACGGATAATCGGGACAAGAGAGATCGCAACATTGCACTGGCTGGCCTCGTCCATAATGGTCATGTCAAACAGCGGCTCCGGTTCCCCGATCTTATGTGCCGATATGCAGGTAGTGATAATAACCGGAAAAACACGCTGCAGCTTCTTTACATTTTCGGATTTCTGCATGTATTTGTTGAATGCAAGCGCCTGTGCCGCCGGATTTTCACCGGAATCTAAAATCTCCCGCAGTTCCTGATATTTTGGCTCCTCAAGTGTCTTGATATAACGCGCAGACGTATAAAATAAATACTGATAAAATTCTTCTTCGTTGCGGTCGAGAAGCTGCAGGGCATCCGAATCAGAAATTTCGCCAATCTGATGGATTCTCTGATCGAGCTTCTGCATCTGGTATCCCTGCAGGTCCATCTGAAACGGGAGCAGGTTCATGGCATTTTTGATATGTTCCTGATATTCCATCAGATGCGAAAGTGTCTCTTTCCGCTCCTTTAAATCCAGAATTTCCTCATACTCTTTCAGTCTCGCAGAAAGACGTTTTGCACGGTCAACCCGGTCATCCTTGCGCTTATCGAGCGTGGACGTAAATATTTTTACGGTCTGCACCTGATTGCGCAGGCGGTTGATGTAGCTGATTGCAGCTTTAACTTTGTCTATATTTCCAAGCCGCAGTACCGGAAACGGAATGGTCTGTCCATGGTACTCAAGATGCGTCAGTTTCTCAAATACATTGTCGATTGGAACGTTATTGTAGGACGCAAATAAAACGGTCGTATTGTTAAAAAACGCCGTTATTATCGTGTTGATGATCGTATTTGTTTTTCCCGTGCCCGGTGGCCCCTGTATGTAGGCAAGCGGATATTTCATGGCGTTGTTGATCGCCAGCAGCTGATCCAGATTGATGTTCTGATTGATCAGTGCAATCGGATACGCCTTGGTGCGGCGCGGCCGTTCTAACAATTCCCCGAAGAAGGCTTTGACTGGATAAGTAACCTGCTGCTTTTCAAACATATCAAGTATGGCTTTGTACTCGTCATGCAGATTCAGCACTACATCCATCCCAAGCCCCAGCACATACGGCATATCATCTACGACCGGCTTTTGCCCGCCATGACCGGTAATCGCATCTTTGATTTTTTCCAGATTGTTTTCAAAATCTTCCAGCAGTTCGTACTCGTCCGCATCCAGAAATTTACGCGCATTTTCCGTCTGTCCGTCAATGCCAAACTGTGTGCAGACTGTGATATCTTCATCCGGCTGAAACACTCTGTTTTTCACATCAAGGTTCAGGTTCCGGTATGCCAGAACATACAGCCCCTTCGCCGTGTGAATACTCAATACATTGAGTGCCAGTTTCTTAATTCTTAAATTGGTGCTCTTTTTCTTTTCGTGAGACAGGGAATACTGGAAATTTGACACGACCTCCTGAAACTGCTGATCGTTAAGTGCATACCGTCCGTTTTTCACACGATCCCCATCGATATAATGGATCAGATCATAATCGGTGATGTAAGGTGTCGTATCCATGCGGTTACACAGTTCCAGATAATTTAGTATTTTCAGATTTGCAGAGCTGGAAAAAATAGTTTTATAACGCTCCGGATGCATCTCGATATCTTCGATCAGCTGCCTGTTTTCCGGACAGTACGTTCCTTCAAGGACTTCCGTGGACAGAATGGAATCCACAAAAATTTTGTCATATTCCCCAAGTGTATACATTCCGAGGTGCAGACCATCTACTTTGAGGGTACGTTTTGCCGGATCAAGATCACGGATTCCAATCCAGTATTTTGTAATCTGATCCGCTTTGTTCCGATATTCGATTTTCAGCCACTTTCCCTCATGAATCGCCCGGAAAATGTCCCTGCAAATCTGATTCATACTATGCTCCGTCCTGTTTTACATGATATCTCTATCATTCATTATGATGTTCGGACAGAACCTTTGTCAAGCAAATCCTCAATTCCCCTTGCTGCTCAAAGGATTACTTCTCGTTTCAAAAAACTGATTGTTATCTATGCGTGCGCGGTTTTTGTCGTTGTACATACTGCTCTGCCGGATTGCGTCATTTTCTTTTTCCTGTTCCGGTGTGTTCTCCTCAAAATGTTTTGGTCCTGCGGTAACCGGATCTGCATCCGTTCCTACAAGCATCGCTGATTTATCCGTATAATTTTTTGGTTTCATGACATACCTCCATATTTTTTGTTAGTATGTCCGATTTTTATCCTCTCCACTCCCGTAAGTAAAAGTTTGTAACAACTTCCGTAACCGGTCTGTCTTCGGATTCTCGAAAAATTCTTTCTTAAATCTTCTTCTAATGGAATATCGTACTCTTTCTCAATTCGTCCGACATCGTTTCCAGATGACCTTTTACTGTTCTTGCAATGATTTCATCATCTTCCACGATAAAAATGCGATACATCGATTTAGTATCTGCCACGCAACCGCTGCTGTTCGCCTTCTTCTCCTGATGCAGAAAAAGATAATCAGCACAGCAATAATCACCAAATAACTTCCCATTGCCTGTCCTCCTGCGTTTCCATCATGAAATCTTAGTTCCTGCCTTTGAATACTTTAACGCTTCCTTGCAATATACAGACTGATTTACAATCCAAATCAGGCACACTACAAGAGAAGGTAAGAATCCTATGCCCAAAACAAGTGCACAGACGGCAAGCACAATGGACAGAATCGTACAAACCGTGTTTGTGGAGGCGTAAGCTTTAACCTCAAAATCATAATCATCCGGGTGGAGATGCGAAACTGACAGAAGATTTTCTATGCAGGATGAGGCAGAGCAAAAATTGACAGGGAGCAGACAAATGAGCTTGAATATGCCGATGAATCGCAGAAAAGGAGAACTCAGACAGACAGCCGGTAAGAAATCCTGAGAGGGAGAAGCCGAAGTAGGAGGATAAAGATAAACGTTTCAGTGGTACATGGACTTTGGAACAATATAAAGGACAGTATAGATCCGCTATGTATGCAGCAGTGAAAGCCCACCGGGAACATCACCCAACGGGTCTGTTCCCGACCTCACGGTCAGATACATATGAATAGTTGTGTTTATCCTGCTAACACTAATGGTATATCCATTGACTCCATAACAAAATTTGTGTATAATTTTGTTATGGAATGAGGAGGTGTTTTTATGCCAGCAATCAAATCAAGTGCTGATTTAAGGAATAATTACAATGAAATTTCTACATTTTGTCATAATTATCCTGAACCAGTTTTCATCACAAAGAATGGAAAAGGCGACCTTGCCGTCATGAGCATTGAAACCTACGAAGAACTGACCAGCCGCTTTGAACTTTACAGCCAGATCAAGGAAGGAATGGACGATATTGCCACAGGCAACACCAGACCATTTTCCGAAGCTATGGCTGATATCAGGAGCCGCCGCAACCGATGAGCTATCAGGTTCATATCACTTCCACCGCAGAACACGATATTATGCGTGCTGCGGATTACATCCAATTTACCCTCAGAAATCCCGATGCCGCAGATAATCTGTTAGATGCTGCGACTGAACAGATAGGCTCACTAGCCGACCTGCCACAGAAGTTTTGTCTGGTAGATGATCCGGTACTGGCAAGCTGGGGCATTCGTTTTGCGATAATCAATAATTACCTTGCCTTTTATACCATTGATGAAGAAAAGCAGACTGTAATCATAGTCCGATTTCTCTATCAGAAAAGTAACTGGACTTCCATTCTTCGACAGGGATTTTCCCTCATTTAAGGAATCTGTTTTTATGCAGGTTCCTTTTTAGTGCATATTATGTAATTGCTCTCGCGCATCTATTACATCTATACAAACACTCCTTTATAAGTCAAATCCAAAGTTATCCGAAAAAGCCAAGTCCATAATTACCTCGTGACGGAACACCTCCACATCATTACTCTCGTCATACGCAACCAGATAATACTTAAGGTCTTGTTTCAACTGCGCCCTTATCCATCTTAATATCCAGCACCGGTACAAGCATCTCCTGCGGTGATGAACCTCCATGCACATAGTTCAATCCCGCATTTCCAGGTATTGAGAAAACATTCGTGCTACAGGAATAAGAAATAACCTTATTATCATCACTTCCAAGCATTATTCCGTTTATCTGAATTTCTTTCCTTTTGCAAAAGGAGTGAATAAAGCCTTTCCCTCTTATTCACTCCCTCATATACATCATTTGTTTAAGAAATTACTGCATTCTGTCTCCTGTATGTATCATTATCTTTCTGGCTTAACTGCCCCTCAATCTGAGCCAGCTTTTTCTCCAATACCTTAACCTTTTCTTTATCTCCCGCCGCAGCCTTTATCTGCTGTTCAAGCTGTTTCTTTTCCTCTTTGAGCTTCTCAATCTCTCTGTCAACATTATCTGTATTTGTCGTACATTTCTCTGCCTTTTTCGCTGGCTCCTCCTTTGGTTGAACATCTTTCGCCTTTGCCGCTCTCTTAGGATCATCATACATCACTTTTGGATTACCGTTTTCATCCTGTCATAAACGATACAGACCACTGGGCTTGCTGCTGGATTTTTCACTGCTGATATACTCGTCCTTTGGAATTGGAACCCCTTCACTTTTATCTTCCGCCCTCTGCTCTTGTGAAGTTCTTTTTACTTTATCCTGCTCTGTCTGTGCCCTTTCTAAATACTCATTTTTGTAATCCTTATAATTACCGCTTATTTCCATTGACATAAATCGTCCTCCTTTACTTTGTTACAATTAAATATACCTACAATTTTCTATTCGTCATTCATATAGCTGTTTTTAACAAACTTGTTGTGAAATGCTTTCTGATTGTTGCGGAATGATTAAAAGAACACTTAAAGTAAATTTTTCTCCATCTGTTCTTACTTCCATAGCTCCATGATATTTTTCTGCAACTGCTTTTATGTTGGCAAGTCCGGTTCCGCTGCGAAGGCTCCCTCTCCCACTGTAACTATTACTTATTTCAATCAATAGAAAATCACCCTGCACTTTTCCCGTTACATGAATATATTTTTGTTCATCATGGTTCATTCGATTGCAGGCTGAAATAGCATTATCTAATGCATTAGAAAAAATAATACAGAAGTCAATATCAGCAATTCCACATGGATATGAAGCAATAAATGAACATTGCACCACTATCTGATTGTTTTTAGCTATTCCCAATTTATTTCCAATCAGAATATCAAGTACAGGATTATTAGTGCTTACCGGAAATGACATATCCGCTGTTAAATTTTCCATATCACTCATATACTTCAATGCGGCATCTATATTCCCATTCTGTACCAATTCTTTGACAATGGATATATGATTTTTCACATCATGCCGAAATGATTTTGTTTTCTCATAACGTATTTTTGCTTCCTCCACATACTGATTCAAAGAATGTTTTTCCAATTCTAACAGTGATAACTCTCTGCTTAATTTGAAACTTTCCATCAATTTTTTGTAAGAAAACATGATACAAAACAGACTGGCTATCCCTAATATCTGTATAAACAGTATTGGAAATGGACTTATGCTAGGTAAACTGCCATCTGCTTCTATCGTAATGGTATCTCCATAAATATTTAAACTAATATATTCACTCGCTAAAAAAATCAATAAAGTCGGTATTAAAATCATAAGAGCATATTTTGTCCTAACTGTTTCATCATATAAAAAATATTTATTTATAACCTGATAACACAAAACAGATGTAACAAGAGCTATAATGCTACTTATTATCATAAAGAAAAAGCTAACTGCTTTAGGGTTCTCCAAAAATAAAAATGGAGATAAAATACACGATACCGAATTAGAAATTCCATAGCATAAGTGCATTATTTCAATCATTACAACCGCATATAAACCGACAAATATATTATATGTTTTACATATAAAAAATCCACCTGCCATCAACAGCAGAACATATACCAATAACTCCATAATACTGCCATCCGTAAAAATCCTAATAACAGCAATTCCAAAAATAGCAAACAATATATAATAAATAAACTTTACCTTTTTCTTAAGAAATCTGGTAAAGAAATGAAAAACTGTCAACATTTCAATGCTTCCCATAACATATACATTGAAAATATCTAATCCATCCATTCTTTCACACTCTCCGTTCCTTCATATATTTCAAAACAACACTTGAAAATTCTTTGCTCCGTAAGCGTGATACCGGTATCGTCTGATCATTTATCATATATGCCATTCCATTTTTATAACTTTTCAAATAGCTCAAATTAATTAAATAACTTCTATGACATTTGAAAAATCTCCCATCCAGTTTTGTTTCAAGATTTTCAATTCTGTCATAGTAATCAATAACTTCTCCCGACTTTAAATGCAGATATATTTTTCTGTCTATAATTTCACAAAAAATGATGTCATCAAAGGAAATAATATTGCTCTCGTATCCTTTCTGAATAAGCAAGTTTGCTTCATTGGCATTTTGCATGGAAGCAAATAATCTCTCCATTTTTTTGTCAAAATATTCTTCTTCAATTGGCTTTACCAGATAATCATATGCCTGCACTTCAAAAGCCTGAAATACCATTTCCTTTAAAACAGTTATAAAAATCAGGTAACTTTTATAATTCTGACTACGCAGCTTTCTTGCAGTTTCCATACCATCTATGCCATCCATTTGAATATCTAAAAACAAAATATCTATACTTTTGTTGTATCTTAGTAATTCCTCGCCACTCCCAAATTGTGAAATTTTTATTTCTACATTTTTTCTGTGAAAAAAATCAAGTGCCAGCTTTTTAACTTTATCTGATATGTATTTTTCATCATCACAAATTGCAATGTTAATCACATGACCACCTCTTTTCTTAAATTAGTTATTTTAGCATCTATCATCAAATGAAACAATTATAATGCTTTGGAATGTAATTGTAATGTTGTGTAATGCCGAATAGCTCAATAAGTATATCGACAGTATATCAACGAATCTAAATTTCTCGCTTAATATCGTCTGAATTAATTTTATCTATCCTTAACCTTGCCTGTTCCCTCTGTACCAAAACTATAGTTTTCCAAACACCGACACACCCTTTGGGAGTGTCGAAAACAACCATAGCAAGCACTGCCTGTGTCATGACACAGGCGAAATTTTTGACATTCAGCCTGCCGACTGAACGGAACAAATTTCCATAGGGAAGTATCCCTAATCTTAATCAGTATCTCGGACGAACCACGCCGCCTGATGCTGCACAGGAGCAGCTGAAAAAAAAGAATACTCCAAACCTGTAAATGCGCAAAAAAATAGAGGTGCGCAAGACACCCCTATTTCCTAAACCTCTTGCAAAATCTGCAATAGTGGTTTATAATCAGGTTAGAAACCGAAGGATATTAGCGTGTCCAACGGTTGCACAATCGGAAACTTATAAAGCGTTAAGTTTATTAACGGATTACAGGCTATCCTCTATTGCGAGTAGAGGATAGCCTTTCCGTTTATTTGCGGTTATGTTTATTGTCTATGTATGTCAAGGCTGCAAATACAACCAATAAAAGCGTAAGCACTTCTAAAGTATCCATACCGACCTCCTTTCCGTCTCCAGAAAGGACAACCGCAAGACTATCCCTACTTGCTCTAATCTGACTGAAAATATTATATCATTTCGTGTCGAATAATACCAGCACCACTTACGATATTTCCTCTGCCCCTAAAATGAAATTTTAAATTCCACTGCCCTACAGGGCGGTAGAATTTAGTCCTGCACAGTAGATATTTACGCTTTCATACATCAGTGTTATTGTAAAAGTTCCTTCTGACAGCAGTAGAAGGAGAATTATCATGAGTAAATATATCCCTGGAAACCAGAAACATCTAACACTTAATGACCGTATCTACATCGAAAACGAATTATCCAAAGGTGTGACTTTTAAAGACATTGCGGCATTCCTTTGTAAAGATCCTACAACCATCTCAAAAGAGGTTAAATCACGACGCCTTTCTGACTGGTACCACAAAGGAACTTTCTACAATGCCAAAAACTTTTGTGTACACCGCTATCACTGTAAAAAAACAAATGCCTGTGGAAAAATCATGCTCTGCGGTATTAAATGTACATCCTGTCCAACCTGCAACCAAACCTGTAAGGATTTCGAAAAGGAACGGTGCTGCAGACTTGATAAGGCGCCTTATGTATGTAATGGCTGTCCAATGAAAATCAATCATTGTACCATTGCCCATAAATACCGCTATGATGCCCGTTTTGCCGACCGTAAGTACCGCGAATTATTAAGTAGTTCCCGTGCCGGGATAAATATGACCCGGCATCAGCTGCACCAAAAAGACCAGATTGTTACTCCGTTGATCGCACAGGGACAGTCACCCTATCAGATCCTGATCAATCATCCGGAACTGGATATGTCTGTCCGCTCCATGTACACATACATCGATAAGGGACTGTTCACAGCCAGAAATGTGGATCTGAAAAGGCAGGCAAAATTCAAACCAAGAAAGTGCCACAAAACACAGATCAAAGACCGCGAAGTATTTACCAACAGAACCTATGCAGACTTCTGTTCTTTGGAATTAAATTCTTATGTACAAATGGACACAGTAAAGTCATCAAGGGACTCCCAGAAAACGCTGTTAACCATGATCTTTACAGAGGAAAAACTGTTTCTTGCATTTCTTATTAACCGGTGCACAAAAGGTGCCGTCCGTGCTGTATTTGACCGTTTGGAAAAACGTATGGGAACGTATGAATTTACATCTGTTTTTGAAAATATCTTAACCGACTGTGGCTCTGAATTTGGGAACCCAGAAGAATTAGAAACTGGAATTACCGGCATACAAAGAAGCAGCATTTATTACCGTGATCCAATGCGTAGCGGACAAAAAGGAACCATCGAACAGGCGCATACCATGCTCCGCATGATATTGCCTAAAGGAACATCCTTTGAATTTCTAACCCAATGGGATGTCAATCTTATTGTGAATCACATAAACTCTACTCCAAGAGAAAGCCTTGACGGCAAAACGCCGTATGATGCTGCCCTGGAAACACTTGGAGAAGATGTTCTTAAAGCCTTTCAGTTCAAGCCGATTTCACCAGATGAAGTCAATTTAACGCCTAAGCTGATACGCTTTAAGAAGTAACTAATTAACTGATCGAAATCTGCTGTCAGACTGGAAGTAAACATTTCACATTTTTTAAATGTGGCTGGTGGAATTTA